>OLPO01000398.1_pt1 | contig 36351 bp, 30 predicted proteins | sample 1672831 | NCBI WGS metagenome assembly OLPO01 (sample SAMEA3136728, study PRJEB25190) | human gut metagenome
ATCCGAATAAACAGCCCAGTCGCAAGCACTCGCTTCTAAAAACTGGCGCGCTCGTCAATATCGTTGCCGGCGTCACTTTGGCCCTGTTTTTACTCCTGTGGCCAGTCATTGCTTCCTCTTTGAACTCGAATTCGGACGCGAGAGGAGCAACCGCGGGGGAAATAACAATTCACACGACGTTTGAGAGTAACTTTTCAGAAACGACCGCCTGGTTGTATTTTATCTCGCTCTACATTATCCCCCCTATCATCACTGCGCTCTCCATCGTTATCTTGGTCTCGCGACTCCCAAAGGGGCCCTTGCAGGGCATTTGCTATGCGCAGCTTGCTCTGGCTGTCGTCAACATGCTCATCTCTATGCTATGGTCACTTGGCGGATGTTGCGTTGTCTGGATGTTTGGATGGGCATACGTCCTCCAGCTCATCGGGTCAATACAATGCCTCAGGGGAATCTGGAAGCTCGATGACTAGCCGCTCGAGTCGTTGCGGCGAGACGAGCATGTCCAGTTGGTGCGAAGCGCGCTTGACGATTTACCTGGCAACGCTCGCGCTCGGCGCAATTATGCTCGTCGCCGACCCCTTTACGTACCTATGCAACCAACCGGGACATCACTGCATAGGATGCGGAGTTAAAACCGGTATCGTCTTGCTGCTACATGGAAATATCCAAGCGGCAATCAGGTCAAACCCTCTCGTGTTGATACTTGCCGCATGTACAATCGCCGCTGCGATCGATGCCGCTCACATAATCGCGCGCAACGTAAAACGCAGCGTGAAATAGATCGCCCCGACCGCCGCGACAAAAAGAAACCCGCGCACAAACGTTCACTTTTCCCTATTTCTGACGAAAAGTTGTCGTTTGTGCGCGGGTTTTTGCTTTGGGAGCGACGTGACGGCAGGCCGCGGCGGCATGACGACTTGACAGCGACGGCACGACGCGCCGCGGTGACGTAACGACCCGACAGCGGAGGCGTGGCGGCACGACAGCAGGCCGCACGCCGAGACGCGAGCGCGGCCGGTGCAAGCCAACATGCCGCCAGCAGAAGGCAGGCCACGGTGCAGCGGCGCGAACACCGGCGCCGCAAGCCGCCGCCCCGAAACCCTATGCCCAGCGCTCCGGCATGCCCTCTACCACGGCAAAAACGGTGCTGTTGCCCACATGGAGCTCGTCACCCGCATGCAGCGCCGCTACAGCATCCCCTTGCAGCTCATTTTGGATACGATTGGCACCATCTACCACAAACGTTCCATTCGAGGAGCCCAGGTCCTTGACGAGCCAGCCATCCTGATCACTGCGCCAGATGCGTGCATGCTCAGCTGAGACATCGGAATCGACATCGGTGATGTCGCAGTCGCCCAGCGCAAGGGCGCCGATCGTCACGCCCTCCCCCATTGGCTCAACCCAATACGGAGCGCTGCACACATAGCCGTCGCGCACGCGGATAAGGCCCAAGCGGGGCTCCCATGCGTCGATAGACGAGCGGTCGGACGCATCGATCTTTTCCATCACCGGCGTGGACATGAGGTTCACGTGCATGGAACGCACGTAATCGGCCGTGTAGGCAACGGCCTTGCCAACGCTGCCCGAGCAGCCAACTGCCACAAACAGCACGAGCGCAGCCTCGGCGCGCTCCCCCACCGTCGTACCGGAGCTCAATCTAATGCGATCGAGCATGTTGCGATACAGATGCGCATCCTGATGGCACGCAGCAAGCGCCGCATCCATGGCCTGGCCCGCATCGCCGCAAACCACATCGAGAATCTGTTGGGGGTCAAAGACCTTGGAACCCCGGGTTCGTAAACGACTCATAACGCGCGTGGCGGCGCGACCGTAATCGGCAAAATAGCGTTCCTGCAGAGAGCCCGCAGGCGCGTGCACGATAAAGCGAGAAACCCAAGAGCGATCGGAGGTACGGCTCTTTGGGCTGCGCCCATCAGAAAGTGGTCGGCTGGAAAGCACCATTTCGGCAAGCTCGTTGTGCTTGATGCCACAGGACCGCTTGAACACGTCAAACATCACGCCGCACGGCGTCAATTCATCAGAAAAAGCCATGACCTATTGCTCCTCGTTATTCGAACCCACCGGCGCTGATTGAAGTTCTGCCACACGTCCCGCTTGGGCACCGCCAAATGCAGCAGTACGACGTTCGCTTGCCGCCGCCAAGCGCCGGCGACGTTCATGCAGCATCGCGGGAACAACCGCCATCGCGTAATCCAGCACGATGGGGCACCAACCCGCCGCACTCGCCGTAAAGAGCGCCGTCACCATGCCGCGGCCACGCGCCGCAGGATCGACCGCCATGCACGCAAGCAAGCCCATGATAAAGGCAGCGCCCACAAGCAAACCGAGCGTACCGCGCAAAAAGCCCTCGCGCGTGCAGCGGTCGCGTCCCCGCGCCGCAAGTGCCACCACCGGCGGCAGGGCCAAAGCGGCAAGCACTTGCAACCAGCCAAGTTCACCCGCCCAAACCATCGTGTCAAAGCGCAATGTAGCAGCCGTGCCGCGCAGCAAAAACGCGGTAGTGAGCGCCACCGCGCACCAAATGGCGGCCGCCACAGCCTTTCCCATCGAGCGCACCACGCGGCGCACCGTAAACGGCGAGGCCGAGTCAAGCCACGACGCGCCCATCATGCAGGGGACAAGCGGGTCGCCCGCAACGGCGCGCTGGACGTTTTGCGCATAATGCCTGCAAAACGCCTCCAGGCCATCGCGCACGGCACGTGCCTCGGGACGCTTGTCCTGCGATGTCACCAAGCAGGCCATCACCATCTCGGCAAGCTGGTCGTCAACAAGCTCCAGGCAAAGGCGCAAACCCTCTGATTCGGGCAAAAGCGGCGTATCGATCGTGGCTTGATAGGCGGCAACCGCCACCTCGGGCTCGCGCACCAAAACCGATTTCATGTCGGCCCCAGAGCAATGAGCGCACACAAGCTGAGCGGGAGGCGTATCGACCTTCACACGATAGGCCGAAGCGACGGGATGGTCGCCGTCTTCGGAACCCTGCAGAGCCTGGGCATAGGGCGCCTCACCGGCAAGCAACTCGTACACGACACTCGCAGCAGCGTACACATCCACAGCAGGAGACGTGCGCAGGCGCTCCACGTGCGCGATATCGTCCGAGAGCATCTCGGGCGGAGCATACGCGGGCGTAGCGCGGCGCGCCGTAGAAAAGCGCTCGGTAAAGGTGGGGTCTGCAGACTGCACCATAGACGAAGAACCGAAGTCTATAAGGCACAGGTCAAACTCGCCCTCATCCGATTGCTGCTCGAGCGAAAGGTGCCCCGTGCGCACCATGATGTTCGCGGGCGAGATATCGCGATGGACAAAGCCGTCCCCCGCAAGGTCCATACGCGTCAACAGCTCAAAAAGCCCGCGGCCAATCTGCGCCGCCGTAAGCGGCGACAGGCGGCCTTCGTCATCAACCGCAAGCACACGGCGCGCCTGCGCGAGCGTCACGCCCTCGACCCACTCCATAATGATGGCGGGAGCACCGCCCACGAAACCATAACCATAGAGGCGAGGGAAACCCTTGAAGCCCGAAAGCGCGCTATGGCACTCGTACTCCTTGCGAAACGCGATGCGCAGCAGCTCATCACGACGGTCGCAGGCGGCAGCGTCTTCGTCGGCGGCTCGCTCGGGTATGACGAGGGTCTTGCATGCATAGCATTCGCCCAGCGCATTTGTCACGTAGGTCACACGGCCCAAACCTCCGCGGCGCGTGCGTGTTTCGTCTGCAAACAAGGTGGTGAAACGACGGCGGCACGCATCGCGTTCGGCGTCGGAAAGCGGTGCGGCGGATTCAAAATCTTCAACGTGGATAACGCGCAGCGGACGAGCAGGTTCGACATGCGTGTCCGCAGCCTTGAGAATCTCCTCCGTCATAGCACGATCCCCGCGCGCTTGGGTCCGTACTCGGCGAGATATTTGTTCTGGCCGCTTTCATTCATAGTTTCTGTCAGCGGCTCCATGAACTCGCTCACATGCTGAGAGGGATTGGCGAAATCGAGATTGTTGGACCAGGCGGCGTCGAGACAACCCAGGTAGTCTCTCAGGCATCGATACGAGCCAATGAGACGCGATCGTTGATCTATGAGCTGCGAACCTGCAGGCGTGACATGGCCGTTAACCGTCTTGCTAAATTCGATCCAAATCTTTTCGTTCGCCCTCTCCACCCTGGCAGCAGCTGTTTGACGAGTAGCCAAATCTGTACTCAGAGCGCAACGGTTGAACTCCTCGGTCAAGCTGTTGACCTCGGCGGCAAGTTCATCCAACCTCGTCAGGCGGCCGAGCATCCACTGACGGTACTCTTTGTCCGCCTCACTCAGCTCCAAACCAGGCTTGTCGTCTTTGCCGTCGTCTTTGCCGTCGTCTTTTCCGTCGTCTTTTCCGTCGTCTTTGCCCGTATCATCCTTGCCCTCATCGGGCTTGGAGGGAGTATCGGGAGCAGAGGGCGCAGGATCGGTCTTGTCGGCACCGGAGCCAGGAGTCTGCCCGACATTGGCCTCGTCTTTCTTGGCCTCGGCATCTGCAACCGTTGTGTTCATAAGACCGGAAAGGGAAATACCGGTCATACTTCCTGCAGAACCAGCGCCGGTGCCGGAGCCCGCCTCAGAGGACGACCCTTCCCCAGCAGCATCCTCGCCAAACATCATCTGGCGAAAGAGACTCGTCCACATGCCGGACGCAGAAGAGCCCGCTGTGCGGCCCGCAGCGTCGAGCAGCACAAACGACTTTCCCTCGGGATCTTTCATCAACGAGGGAAGCGATACCGTATAGGCCGCTGCCCCCACAAAAAGCAAGGTAAACGAAAACGTAACCAAGCCCATCATTGCCGATGGCAACAGTGAGTGCAAACGCCGACGCGTCATCGACGTTCTCAAATTAGGCAAGGCCCTCATTGATACCCCCCCCCCGCCGCAAATGCGCGGGAAAATGACACACTGTTCGTAATCATAACAGCACGCCTTCGGAAATCGTGCCGAAGGCGTGCCAAAAGATCGACTATTCGGTTATCGGACAGTTTTTGCCCGTAAGTTCACGACCAAACCCAAAGCTACAGCGTGCGACGGGCCTCGATAGCACGACCGAGCGTAAGCTCGTCGGCATACTCCAGGTCCCCACCCACGGGAAGGCCGCTCGCCAGACGGCTCACCTCGATGCCAAGAGGCTTGATGGTGCGTGCCAAATAGCTCGCCGTGGTCTCGCCCTCGATATTGGGATTGGTGGCGATAATGACCTCGTGAATATCCTCGGTTCCCAAACGCGCCAGCAGCTCACGGACATGAAGCTGCTCGGGACCGATCTTGTCCATAGGGCTGATCACGCCGCCGAGTACATGATAAAGACCGTGATAGGACCCCGTGCGCTCGATCGCCGTAACGTCGCGAGGCTCGCCCACCACGCAGATGCACGTGGTATCGCGAGTGGAGTCCTCGCAGATGGCACACTCGTCACCCGTGGCATAGTTAAAGCAACGGCTGCAAAAATGCACCTGCTCCTTGACGGAGAGGATGGCGTCTGCCAGGCGACGCGCCTCCTCAACGTCGGATTCCAACAGGTAATACGCGATGCGCTGAGCCGACTTGGGACCAATGCCCGGAAGTCTGCCCAGCTCATCAAGAAGAATCTGTAGGCTATGGTCTGCCGTCATGATTTAGAACGGCATACCCGGGATGTTGAGGCCGCCGGTGATGGCGCCCATCTGCTTGTTGGCAAGCTCGCCCACGCTGCGGATGGCCTCGTTGACAGCAGCCATGATCATGTCCTGCAGCATCTCGACGTCCTCGGGATCGCACGCGTCTGGATCGATCTTGATGGACTCGATCTTCATGTCACCCGTCATGGTGACCTTCACCATGCCGCCGCCTGCACTGGTGTCGACGGTCTGGGTCTTGAGGTTCTCCTCGGCTGCGGCGAGCTGCTCTTGCATCTTGCGCGCCTGCTTCATCATCTGCTGCATGTTCATACCGGCCATGATGGCTCCTTATCTTCGGCGTTTTAACCAGAAGAATCGTACCATGCACGCGAGGCGGCAACCACAAATACCTTTCCGCTTACACCATTACGACGAGCGACGCGGTGTCGCCGTGACATCCGCGCCGCATCGCCGGTACTATTTAGTATGAATCGCGTGCCCGCCAAAGCCGTTGCGCATCGCTGCGACCGCCTTGTTGGCAAACGAGTCCTCGATATGCGAGGCATTGCGCGTCATGAGCGAAAGCGCGATCACGGGCACTGGGACCTCCAGGTCAAGGGCTGTCTCCACCGTCCACTTGGCTTCGCCGCTTGCATCCACTACGCCGCGGATGTCCTCCAAGCCGGGATGCTCACCAAGCTGCTGCTCCATAAGCTCCATCAACCAGCTGCGAACAACCGATCCGCAGTTCCAGTTATGAGCGACGGCCTTGAGGTCGTAATCAAAGTCGCTCGCCTCCATGAGCGCAAAACCCTCGCCAATCGCCTGCATCATGCCGTACTCGATGCCGTTGTGGACCATCTTCATGAAGTGACCGCTGCCCGCACGACCGGTGTACAGCAAGCCGCCCTCGCACGACATGTCATCGAGCATGGGCTCCACATACTCATATGCGCTACGATCGCCGCCGATCATGAGGCAGGCGCCGTTGCGGGCACCGGACTTGCCGCCCGACGTGCCCGAATCCATAAAGCGGATACCGTGGGCAGCAGCCTGCTCGGCATGCGCCACGGAATCGTGATAGTTGGAGTTGCCGCCGTCGATCACGATATCGCCCTCATCGAGCATCTCGAACAGCTCGGCGAGCACCGCATCGGTAATGGGGCCGGAAGGGACCATGGCCCATACAACACGGGGAGTGCCGAGCGCAGAAACCAAGCCCGCCATGGAATCGACCGTCTCGACATCTTCGGTCTCGACTGCGGCGCGGGCAGCCTCGCTCATGTCAAAGCCCACCACGCGATGCCCGCTGTCCTTCAGGTTCATCGCGATGTTTGCACCCATCTTGCCCAGACCGACGATTCCGATCTCCATGCTGCCCGCCCCTTTTCCAACAAAGACCACACTGCCAAACATAAGCCGGCGTGTCGTGGAGAGAAACGCACGCCGGCTCCCCCGTTATCACACCTCCGTGCGCCCCATGCAAGGGCGAAACGTCGTCTTTTTTGCTTGTGGAATTGGTCAAACGTCTTATCAAGATCATTTTTTGAGCGCTCTTCGCAAAGTCTCAACAATTTATCGCGCCGAATTCGAAAAAATTTTTGTCTAATGGCGATAAAACGTTGCTAAAAACAGGGGGATTCGTCACTATATATAATGATGAAAGGCCGAAAAAATAATTTCGGCATAAGTGTCGTTTGTTAACAGAAAGTCATGTTTGGCAACGCGGTTTATGAGAGAGAACCGCAAGAAGGGAGCAATCGTGACAAGAGCAATTGACAAACTCGAGCCGTTCCAGAGGGCCATTTCCAAGGCGCACCTCGCCTCTGCAGGCGTAGCCGTCGATTCCCTCGAGAACCCCGACAAGCCGTTGATCGTTATCGCCAACAGCTGGAACGAGATCTGCCCGGGCCACGAGCCCCTGCGTCAGCTCGCTCAGGAAGTCAAGAAGGGCATCCTCGAGGCCGGCGGCGAGCCCATTGAGTTCAACACCATCGCCATCTGCGACGGCCTGGCACAGGGCCACGCTGGTATGCACTACAGCCTTCCCCATCGCGATATCGTCGCCGACTCCTGCGAGGCCCAGATCATGGGTCAGAACTGCTTTGATGGCGTTGTCTACATGGGCAGCTGCGACAAGATCATCCCTGGCCTGCTTATGGCAGCCGCCCGCATCAACCTGCCTGCAGCGCTCGTAACCGCCGGCCCCTGCTATGACGAGGTCAAGCCTTCTTACTCCAAGAACCTGCGCGCCAAGTTCCTCCGTGGCGAGGCCACCGAGCGCGAGGTCATCGAGGGTACGCTTAAGTACTACACCGGCCCTGGCATCTGCCCGTTCCTGGGTACCGCCAACACCATGGGCTGCCTGGGCGAAGCCCTGGGCATGGAGGTTCCCGGCGGCGCACTGCAGCCCGCTCCCTCCGCTCAGCGTCGCTTCATCGCCCGCCGCACCGGTGCCGCCGTCGTGGACCTGGTCCGTCGCGGCATCAAGCCGAGCGACATCATGACGCAGGCTGCCATCGACAACGCCGTGGCCGTCCTCGCCTCCATCGGCGGTTCCCTCAACGCCCTGCTGCACCTTCCCGCCATCGCCGCCGAGCTTGGCCTCAAGTGCACCTGGGCTCAGGTTGCCGAGACTACCTCCAAGCTTCCCGTCGTCTGCAATGTTGTTCCCAACGGCGACATCTCCTGCGTGAACCTCTATAAGGCAGGCGGCATCCAGGGCGTCCTCAAGACCATCGAGGGTTCCATCGATACCTCCGTCATGACCGTCAACGGCCACACCATGGGCGAGAACCTCGCTCAGGTGGACGTCGAGAAGGACATCGACCGCTCCGTCATCCGCACTCAGGATGACCCCGCTTCTGTGGCAAACGGCATCCAGGTGCTCTATGGCAACCTGGCTCCCGAGGGCACGCTCGTCAAGACCTCTGCTGTTCCTGCCGATCAGCACACCTTCGACGGCCCGGCCATGTGCTTCAACAGCGAGGAAGAGTGCTTCGACGCCTATAACAAGCACGAGATTCCTGCCGGCACCGCCGTCATCATCCGCTACGAGGGTCCCGTGGGCGGTCCTGGCATGAAGGAGCTGCACCGCGTCACCGAGATCATGAAGGGCATCCCGGGCTCCGCCGTCATCACCGACGGTCGCTTCTCCGGTGCTTCGGGCGGTCTTTCCGTGGGCTACCTGTGCCCCGAGGCCGCTGAGGGCGGCAACATCGCCCTTATCCAGGATGGCGACATGGTCCACATCAACCTTGCCGACAACTCCATCAACTTCGATATCACCGACGAAGAGCTGGAGCAGCGTCGCGCCAACTGGACGCCCGTCGTGCACCCCGTGCCCGGCAAGCTTCTCAAGCGCTACCAGAAGATGGTCGGCCCCGCCAAGGACGGCGCTCTGCTGAGCTGCTAATCGCCAGCGATTACAACGTTTCCCCCTAGCAAAGCCCGGAAGGCCAAGGTCTTCCGGGCTTTCTTCATGGGACGATAGATTGTAGGGTCGATAGCTTCTGGGCATCTATTGCAGAACGCGAAAGAGCATGCACGCTCGCATTCCCAAACAAAATGAGGCCCCGCACCAATTGGCGCGAGGCCTCATTGCGAGACTCATATAAGAGTGCGCGAGAACTACTCGCCGCAACCACCCTTGACGAACTCGACGAGAGCGGCCACAGCCTCCTTCTCGTCCGCGCCGTCGGCAGCGATGGTGATCTCGGTGCCGCAGGTCAGGCCCTGGGTCATGAGATTCAGAACGGACTTAGCGTTCACACCGTCGCCCTCGGCGTCGGACTTCTTGACGGTGACGTTGGACTGGAAGCCAGCGGCCATCTTGGAGAACTGGGAAGCCGGACGGGCGTGGATGCCAGTAGCGTTCACAACGGTAACGTTCTCAGAATACATTAATGCCTCCTATTGGATTGAGCAGAGGTCGGCGCCAACACAGCGCGAGCTCTACCTAATGACAAGGTTTTATATTACACCATCTCGCGCACGGCCTCGTGCAGACGCTGACGATCTGCCGGATCTGTGCTGTTGTAGTGACGGGAGTTCACAATGTACTCCTCGATCGTGTTGAGGTTCTCCTCGGTGGGCTCGATGCCAATCTCGCCAAGGGTCAGCGGCAGGTCCATCTTGCGCATGAACTCGCGCAGCTCGGCCTCCTTCTCCTGCAGGCCATTGAAGTACAGCTGGCAGAACAGGCCGATGGCCACGATCTCGCCGTGGATGGCGTCGGCAGCCTCATGGGTGAAGTGGGTGCGCACGCCGTCATAGATGACGTGAGCGAGCTCGGACTGACGGAAGCTCTTGGTGGTGTTGGCGATAACGCCGGTGGTGATCACGTTGAGGAAGGCAACGTCGCCGAGGGTCTTGGTGCACTTGCCCTCGCGGTTGTCGGCAATGGCCTGCTGACCATAGGTATGCAGCACGTCATAGACGTAAGCGGCCATGTTGAATGCGGTGTAGACGTCGATGGGGTTCTCGTCGATATGCATCTCGGGACGACCGTTGAGCATCTCGATCTTCTTGGCCATAGCGTCCATGATGCCGGCGGCGTTGTAACGGATCGGGCACGCGGCGATAACGTCGAGGTCCATGTAGACAGCGTCGATCTCGTGGTCAAAGCGCCAGGAGGTCTTCTTGCCGCCCTCAGGCGTGTACATAACGCTCATGCAGGTGAAGGGAGCGCAGGTAGAGGCAGAGGTCGGGATGTTGACAGTGCCCAGGTGAGCGGTCTCACCAGTGGCCTTGGCAAGGTCCATGATCTTGCCGCCGCCAACGCCGACGATCTCCTCGGCGCCAAAGGCATGGGCCTTCTCGGCCAGCTCGTCAGCAGCCTCGTTGGAGCACCAGCCGGTCCAGATCTCGAGCTGGTAGTCGATGCCAGCCTCCTTCAGCGCAGGCTCAAGCTGATCTTTGACGGCATCCCAGGAACGAGGGCCGGCAACGATGAGCACCTTCTTGCCAAAGCGAGCGATCTCCTCGCCCAGCTGCGGAAGCAGGCCCTGCTCACAACGGACGCGACCGGCGCCAAACTTGATAGCGGTATCCAACTTGGGTTGATTGTTGCTCATTGAAATCCCCTTTTCCCTGTAGCAACCATATCTTCAGCGCCTTGCATAAGGCGCCTCGAACACGCGTAAATAGAACCTAGGGCAAACCCTAGCCGCGAACCTTCTTGACCACAGCAGCGGCCTCGGCGGTCATTTCCTCGACCTTGGAGAAGTCGCCATCGGCAAAGAGAGCGGGCTTGACCATCCAGGTGCCACCAGCGGCAATGATGGACTTAGAGCCCAGGAACTCGGGCAGGTTCTCGAGGTTCACGCCACCGGTGGGCATGAAGCGGTGACCAACAAAGACGGCAGAGAGCGTCTCGGTAGCCTTGAGGCCGCCGTAGAGGTTTGCCGGGAAGAACTTGGTGATGTCAAAGCCGCGGTTGATGAGGTGCGTAAGCTCGGCAGGAGTGACAGCGCCCGGGATCAGGTTGACCTTGTTCTCGAGGCAGTAGTCGATGATAGCGTCGTCATAGCCCGGGGAGACGATGAACTTGGCACCGGCCTCGACTGCACGCTTGCACTGCTCGAGATTCACCACGGTACCGGCGCCGACGAGGATATCGGGGCACTTCTCGGACATCTCACGAATGCAATCGGCAGCAGCAGCGGTGCGGAAGGTCACCTCAGCGGCGGGAAGACCGCCCTTGACCAAAGCGTTGGCCATGGGAACAGCATCCTCAACCTTCTCCAGCACAACGACAGGCACAACGGCCGTCTTCTCAAGCTGCTCGTAAAAACCGTTCTCTTTCATGTACTCGGTCGACATATCGATTTCCTCTCTCTTCATGTCGAACTTATAAATAAACATATATGCCGCAGGCCTAGACCCAGGCATTAGGGAATGCAGGTACACCACACTTCCTGGTTGTGGAAGATGGAGAAGTCGTCAAAGCCCAAACGCTCCGCCGCAGGCTCAGCGCCATCGCACACGTCTTCGAGCATCCGATAGAGGTGATCGCCCAGCTCAGCGATGGTTGAGGTTCCCTCAACAGCACCCGATGCATCAAAGTCAATGTTGTCGCTCATGCGCGCGTAAGTTTCACAGTTGCCCGTAACCTTGATCACGGGGATAAGCGGGTTACCGATCGGCGTTCCACGGCCTGTAGAGAAGATAAGCACCTGAGCGCCACCGCAGGTCATGCCCGAGACAGATTCGATGTCATAGCCCGGGGTATCCATGATGGTAAGGCCGCTCTCAGTCGGACGTACGCCATAGGGAACCACCTGGGTGATGGGCGTAGTACCGCCCTTGCTGATGCCGCCCAGAGCCTTCTCCTCCAGCGTGGAGAGGCCGCCTTTCATGTTGCCAGGCGAAGGATTGGCACCACGCACGTCTACGCCGGCCTCAACAAAACTTTGCTCAAGCCCGTGGACGATCGTATAGATATCATTCGCAACCTCGGGTGTAGCCGCACGAGAGGCCAAGATGTCTTCGGTACCGATAAGCTCGGTTGTCTCGCCAAGCATTACGGCACCACCCGCAGCTACGACCTTATCGCTCACGACGCCGATAACAGGATTGGCGGCAAGTCCGCTCGTTGCATCGGATCCACCGCAATTGGTCCCCAACAGCAAGTCGCCAAGCTCCATTGGCTCGCGCTCGACCTTCGAGGCATCTTCAACAAGCTTGCGCGCAATCTCAACGCCACGCTCGAGAGCGCGCACGGAACCGCCACAGTCCTGGATGGTAATGACCTCGAGAGGCTTATCGCTCACCTGACGGATCTCGTCGGCAAGCTCGTAGGGTTTGGTGGTCTCGCAGCCAAGGCCGACGATTAGCGTACCGTAGACATTGGGGTTGAGCGTGAGGTTAAACAGGCAACGGCGCATAATCGCGCGACCGGAACCAACCTGGCCGCACCCCTTGGAATTCTCGAGCGCCACGGCACCGGGAACCTGCGCCGCGATCTTGCGCACCATCATGTTGGCACAGCCCACGGTAGAAAGAATCAGGACATGGTTGCGAATACCAAAACGGCCATCTGGCCTGCGATAACCCTTCATCGTTCCACCCCCGTCTTAATGCTCTCGATGTTATGAATGTGCACGTAATCGCCGCGCTTGATAGGCGCTGTAGCCTCACCGATAACCTGACCGTACTTATGCACGATGTCATGAGCCGCCACATCGCGCAGGGCGATTTTGTGGAACCGAGGGATGTCGTGCGCGGAGACGAGCTCCTCCACGGCTTCTCCCTGCTTGGTCTCGACGGCAACCGTATCGCCCGCACAAACCGCTTCGATCACGGTCGCGACGTCATCAGCTTCTGCCATGAGCAGCGCACGTTTTGCCATCTTGAACCTCCTTAGAATTTCTTTCCGAGCTTTGCCAAAGGATCTTCGAAATCGACAAATTGAATCTCGCCGTTAAAAGCAGGGATCGTCTCCTTCATCCACTCAAAGGTCTCTCGAATATCCTTGCGAGCAACCCACAGACCGGAGATCTCGAGGGCGTAATATGCCTTGTTATCGTTGGCAGCAAGCTGTTGGCGAATTTCGGGCGTGATGTTATCCAGCTGGTCAGCAGTCTTGTAGCCAACGATGTTGAGCATCAAATCATTGCTGTTGGCAGCCTTCAAGCCCACGCTCATCAGCTGATTCCAGGGAAGCGTGATGACATCGTCCGGCTTCGAGTAATCGGTCACACCGTTCTCGTCAAAAACAAACAGCGGCTTGCGGTTGAGCATCTTGCGAAAGGTAAAGACAAATGCCGCGGCGATAACCACGTCGATCAAAACGCCAAAGACCTTCAAAATCAAAAGATCGGTCTGAGTGAAGACAAGCGCGCTCACGGCGACAGCAATCAGCACATACGAGACCATGATCATGATGGTCTTTCTGATGCTGGTATATATCTCGCGTTTTTCCATGTCCAAAACCTCGCTTACTGCCGCACCGAACGGGCTTTCTCCAGGTATCCGATAACGTCATTAAGCGTATCAAACGACACATCCGCAGTCGTGCGAACATCATCAACGCTCATAAGGTCGATAAGGATCGGGAAACCGGTATCGACCGAACCGGCAAATGACAGATCGTCGTACACGAATCCTGACACGAAACCGCCCGCATTCGCGGCGGTGATACCTGCCAATCCGTCTTCGAGAACCAAAGCATGCTCAGGCTCAACACCCAAAAGCGTCGCTGCCCTGAGGAAAATCTCTGGGTCGGGCTTGCCTCGTTCCACCTGGGAGCCATCGACGATATTCGTAAACTCGTGGAGCAGGTACTCACTCTCGAGATACGAATCAATGGTCTGCCGGGTGGAAGAACTCGCCAGCGCAAACGGAATGTCACGCTCATGCAAGTAACTCAGAAGAGCAAGGAGGCCGGGGCGTTTGCCAACGCGGCCCCCTTGCGCCTTGCGAATGGAAGCCTTTTGCTCACGTAAGTAGGCACGCCAGGCTCGAACATCCTTGTCCTGCCCGTACATGCGCTGCATCTGCGCGGCACAGTCTTCTTCCACACGTCCCGTCAAATTAAGGTGCATTAGCTCATTCATCTGGAAACCAAAATGGAGAGCAGTGCGGATAAAAGCCCGCATAGCAATGCGTTCGCTATCAAAAACGAGACCATCCATGTCGAATATAACAGCATGGATTGAGCGCATTTTCCCTCCAAATTTCGATTTTGATGGGGCTAATTACGAAATAATTTCGATTAATTTCGAAATTAAAATCCGCATCCCCCAGCCGGGGCCAGGAGATGCGGATGTCAATGCACCTTACGCAAGCTTGGTCTTGGCGTTAACCGGAGCCTCGCCGTTGACGAAGCGCTCAACGTCACCCACGCACTTCTCGCCCATGCCGCGCAGGCCTTCCTCCGTGTAAGCGGAGATGTGCGGGCAAACGAGAACCTGAGGATGGTTGAAATACGGATCGTCGGGCAGAGGCGGCTCGTCGTGCATAACGTCGATAGCCAGAGCCTTGACCGTACCGTCCTCGAGAGCAGCAAGCATAGCAGGCTGATCGATGAGGTCGGCACGAGCGTTGTTGACGACGTAGCAGCCCTTCTTCATCTTAGAGAACGCATCGGCGTTCAGGATGTGGAAGGACGTGGGGTTAAGGTCGGCGTTGAGCGTCAGGACGTCGCAGTTGGCAACAACCGTGTCAACGTCAGCGTACTCAAACGGAACGCCAAGCTTAGCAGCCCAGTCGTCATGATGAACGGGATCGCAAGCAAGAACCTTCATGTCGTAGCCACGAGCGAGGATCTCGACAACACGAGAGCCAATGTTGCCGCAGCCGATGATGCCCAGGGTCTTGCCCGACAGACCGTTACCGACGAAGCTTGCACGCTCAGCCCAACGGCCTTCGTTGGCGGCGACATGGGAATCGCTCACGCGACGCATGGCATCGAGCAGGATGGCGACGGCACCCTCGGCGACCGGATCGCGCTCAACGAGCGGGGAAACGGTCGTGACGAGGCAGCCAGCCTCTTCGGCAGCGGGGATATCGATGTTGTTGTAACCGATACCGTGACGGGAAAGCAGGACAAGATCACGCTTGTTCTCAAAGAACTCCTTGTCGAAGAACGGAGTCACCGAAGAGATGACAACGTTAAAGCCCTCGAGAGCCTTAGCGAGCTCAGCACCACAGCACGTGCCGGCAACGCGGACGCGCTCGACCTCGCCGATCTTGCGGAGACGATCCATCTGATCGGGGAAGCGGGTGCCGAAGGAAGAAGAGTTAACGATTGCGATACGGTAATCCATGTTTTGAACTAGCCCATCTTTGCGAGTGCAGCGGACAGAGAAACGTTCTCAGAAGAAGGAATCTTCTGGAAGTAGACCTTGACGCCAGCAGCGTCGAGAGCCTTGCAGAGCTCAGCGTCGTCCTTGGAAAGACCAACGGACTCGATGACCTTCGTGGTGCCGGGCTTGATGGCGATGCCACCAACGTTCAGCTCCTTGATAGGCACGCCGCCGTCAACGGCCTTCTTGGCGTACGCGATGCTCTTGAAGATCAGAGCAACATTGTCGTTTCCGAACTGGTTTTTGTTCCACTCGTCAACGATAGAGTCGGAAGAGAAGACCTTGATGGCGAGGCCGCCCGTGGACTGGGTGGACTCGTAGATCTCCTTCATGAACTCATCAGCAGCGGTGGCGTCATCGATGACGTAGGCGGCGTTAGTGCCATGGCCCTTAGTCCAGACCTGCATGACCTGGCCGTGGACCAGACGGTCATCGACGCGAGCGAGGGTGATTTCTGCCATGTTTAGTACTCCTTAGGCTTGTGCGTGCTTCTTCTCAGCATGGTTGATCAGCCACATACCGTTCTGGCCCTCGGCGAAGGCGCTCTCGGCAAGCTCCGAGTCCTCCTGGAAGGTCAGGCCGGAGATGGCAGCGATCAGCATCGGCATGTTGACACCGACGAGTACGTCGCAGTCGACCTCCTTGAGGCACGTCATGAGGGCGACGTTGCTGGGGGAGCCACCCATGAGGTCAACCATGACCACGGTGTGGAACCCATCAGCCTCGTTCTTCTTGACGATCTCAAGAGCCTGAGCGTGGAGCTCGTCAACGGACTGACCAGGAATCAGACCAAGAGCCTCAACGTTCTCCTGCTCGCCCATGATCATCTCTGCGGACTTCTTCAGCTCGATGCCAAAGAGGCCGTGCGTAATGATAAGAACCTTGTTCAGCATTCTGAGTAACTCCTTAGAGAAGGCCGATGGCACCGAGGACGATCAGGATGGCGGTGAAGCAAAGCATAGCCTTGGTAACCTTCATGCCCTGCTTCTGGAAGAAGAAGAACAGGCCCAGAACTGCGCACAGCGGGAGGATACCGGGCAGGATGCCGTCGAGGATGCCCTGGAGGTTGAACGCCTTACCAGACATCTCCCAAGCGAGCGGGGTGGACAGAGTAACGTACTTAGCAGCCATGATACCCATCATGAACAGACCCAAAACACCAAGGGCGTTGATAATCGACTTAATCTTGCCGCCCTTCATGATCTCGAGCGCAGCACGACGACCCATGGTGTAGCCCATCTTGGTGAACAGGAAGCCGTAGATAAAGGTTGCGGTAGCAAAGCAAACGAACGGCAGAACGGCGCCGAGCCAGCTGCCCTCCTGGGCCATACCCAAGAACAGAGCGATGAAGATGTACTGGACGGTACCGGAGTCGATGGAGTCGCCAATACCAGAGAGCGGGCCCATCAGACCGATCTTGGTGTTCTGAATCAGGGAAGGATCGATAGCACCATCGACGTCGCCCTCGTTCAGAGCCTTAGCGCGCTCCTCCTCGAGAGAGACGGTGATACCGGAGATGATGCCGCCGCCCCAGACAGCCTGGGTGTTGAAGAACTGAAGGTGACGCTGATAAGCCTCGCCGAGCATGATGGGGTTCTTGTAGAGCTTCTTCAGAACCGGCATCAGGCCAAAGGTGAAGGCAGGAGCAACCATGCGGTCGAAGGAGTGCGGGACCTCGTTCGCCCACCACCAACGGAACCAAACCTTAAGCAGGTCCTTCGTGGTGATCTCCTCGGGCTTGTTCTCCTCGCCCAGCATCAAACGGGGATCGGCGACGATCTGGCCGTCCTCGTTGAGGTAATCGTGATAATCCTGAGAAAGCGGGGCCTCAGCCACAGCTTCGTTCAAAATCTCTTCGCTCATGCGTATTCCCATCCTTTCTTTAATCTAGAAGGGTCGTTACTCAGCGGACTTCTCGCTGAGCTGCTCGTAGACAACAGCGATGATCACGCCAATGATGGCCCAGAAGATCATCGGAACGCTGAAGCTACCCTTGACAGCGGTGAGCTGCGTGTTGAGCATGTTGGCGAACACCTGCATGAAGTAGGCCAGGAAGAAGAACGGCAGCAGCTTGCGGTTGCCGATGACGTGCATGGTAATGGCGATACCAAGAGCGGCAAGGCCGCCACCGACGGTGCTGAGCACGTGGAGCACAGGGCCGTTGGAGATGGTGTCCATGAAGCCGGAGACCACGGGAGCGCCGAGGTACAGAGCGACGAACATCAGGGGCACGAACAGCACGAAGGAGAAGATGGTGGGCATAACGCCGATCCACATGGCAAGACCCTTGGAGTCAGCCTTGACAGCGCAGGCATCCATCTTGGTGATCGCGAACGTGTTCATGAAGAAGCGGAGCTGATACAGGTAGCTGCCCAGCAGGCCGACAGGCACGGCGATGGCGACGGCGGCTTCAGGCTTGAGGTTACCGACGATAACCGTGGAAACTGCCATCGCGGAAGCGATGCAGGGCTCGGACGGCATAGCGCCACCGGGGGCGACAACGCCCATATAGATAAGCTGAATGGTTGCAACCGTGGTCATTGCGAGGGGCATGTTGCCCAGAACAAGACCAACCACGAAACCCGCCATCAGCGGCGAGAAACGCATGGTAAGGGTTGCGTAGCCGAGGGCACGCGACTCGACTGCTGCGACGAAAAGTGCAATCAGCAGTGCTTGAACGACACTCATTGGCTCTTCCTTTCTCTCCTCTTTCTAGGACCGGACTCTCTTTAACCCGATCCTTCTTCCACGAAGCTCGACACTGCGCCAACAGCCAAACTCCGTGCCTTTCGAAAAAAAATTTTATGGTCAAACACGATTCATTCATATCTTTTTTTTTGATTTTCCGGCGAACGGTATATAACACATCGTTCGCATAATTTTTCTTGAAGGTAAACGGTTATGGATGTATTCTTTAATTTTGTGTGTTGAGTGCCTTTTGAAAAAACATTTTTTGTTTTTTCTTTCGGAATTCTTTTCGTTCCATGCCTCAGGTTTCTTTCGCTCATGTTTTATCGATGGGCCGACCCCTGTGGCAATCATTGTCATATCCAACCCCCTTTATCCATTATTACCTGCTAATACTGTTGGTAATAATCGCGACAAGTCACTGTATTTGTATAAAAGTGAGCACCGTTCAATTACCCGGGATGCTCCTCATCGAAAAAAATTTGCCGATGAGATACTTTCTTTTGATTTCGGTCTACACTGCAGAGTGAGAAATAAGTTTTTTCTAACCAGGAGCACCGATGGCCGACGCCGTACTTCTAAAAATCAAGTCTCTCATGCCCAACCTCTCCGCCAAGGAGCAAAAAATCGGGCGTTTTATCCTCGACGACCCACGCGCGGCATCGCGCATGACCATCTCCGAGATGTCCAGCACGCTCGACATCGCCGATTCGACGGTCTTTAAGTTCACGCGAAGCCTGGGGTACAACGGATTTCGCGACTTCCGCAACAATTTGCTTTCCGAGGAATTCGACCCCGAGATCTCGATTCACGAAAACGTTCGCCCCAACGACAGCTCCCTCGACATCGCAAAGAAGGTATTCCATTCCTCGGCGACTTCGCTTTCCGACACGCTCGCGATGATTCGCGAGGACGATCTGGAGAAGGCGCTGCAGTTTTTAACGAGCGCGCGCATCGTCTCGTTCTACGGTTGCGGCGAATCGGCAGTCGTAGCGCTCGACGCTTACCAAAAGTTTCTGCGCTCCCCCATCAGCTGCCACTTCATCATGGATTCGCACATGCAGCTCATGCATGCCTCCCTCACACAACCGGAAGATTGTGCCTTTGTAGTTACCCACACAGGTGTTACCAAAGAGATGCTCGCCATCGCGCGCATGGTCAAAAGCGCGGGCGGCAAGGTTATCGTGATCACGAGCTACCCCAATGCGAAGATCTCCGAATATGCCGACGTGACGTTTGTCTCGACCTCCGAGGAAACGGGCTATCGCTCCGAGTCGCTCTCGAGCCGCTACCCGCAGCTCGCCATCATCGACTCGCTCTACACCACGTTGATGTTTCGCAACCCCAATGCTTCCGAATCCTTGAGCCGAATCCGCACGATCATCAGCACCACCAAAGAGGACCATTAAAGGCAAGGGGCAAAGGCCAAGAGTTAAAGCAAAGGGCAAAGGCGCTTCTTTCACATTTCGCTTATACGCGCCCCCGGCGATACCATCCGCTTATATGAGCCCTCGACAATACTTTCTTCGCCCTCGTTTTGGAACGAGACCGCCGTCTGACCCCTCCGCTTCAGATGAGTGGCGGAAATTCACTCGTTACCGAGATGACTGGCGGAAATTCGCGCGCTCCCGAGGCGTTCTCCCCTCCCAAACGTATGCAGAACCGCCACTCGTTCTAAAACGATTGAAAAGCCGCCGATCATCAGAGGGCGGGGCGGCGGAAAAGAAGAACAGAACCGCCACTCATTCACGACAGTAGGAAAAGAAGAACGAAAACCGCCGCCCATTCACGGCAGCACGTTGCTTATGAGCGCGCCCGGCCATGCTCGATGCATAGCCGGGCGCGATTTTATCGTTCGCTATATCGTTCGCTTAATTGTCGACGGGCTTGAAGACGACGCCCTCGCCAAAAACGCTGTTGAGCAGGTCTTTGCCCTCCTCGACGGTCTGCGGCGTCAGGTTTTGCTCCATCACGTTGCCAAACGGGCTCGCGGCAAAAGGCGAACTCGGCGCCGGAGTCGAGCGCACCGGCTCGACGGCGGGCGCAGAAACAGGCGCCTCATCAACCTGGGGTGACGAAGCGGGTTCGGCAGGCGCCGGCGCCGGTGCGGGTACTGCAAAAGGCGAAGCTGCAGGGCCGGAGGCGGGTTCTTGGAAGGGAGGCTCCTCGGCGTCGGCCTCGCCGATCATGGCATCGTCATAGGGAACCTGCTCGTCTTCCCAAGGGGCACGCTCGTCGGTATCGCTCGTCGGAGCCGCACTGGGGGCCACGGTCTCTGTAGCAGGAACAACCGCGGGCGCAATCGGCTGCGAAGCCGAAGCCGGCGTTGCAGGGACTGCGTGAGCAGCGCTCGAAGCGGGCGGCTGGAACGGCGATCTTGACGCGACAGCGGCGGGGACAGCGGACCCAGCAACAGGGGCAGCGGGCTCAGCGACGGGCGGCACCGGACGCTCGAATACCTCGGCCACAGGAGCGGAAGCGGGCGCAAGATCTTGCTGGGGAGGCGCCGCGGGCGTCGGCTGCGGCTGCGGCGCAGGTGCGCCGGGCATTACATACTCGACGGTTCGCGAACCGAATATCTCGCAAACCACCGGCACGATGGCCTCGTGAGAATCTACTCGCTGCAACATCTTCATGGCAAAGACGGAACCCGCAGGAAGCTCAATGGTCAAACGCGATCCATCATCGGACTGCGCACGAGCATGGAGCAGCAATGCCCCGCGCGAAGCCTTTTGCGCCGTCACGCGCTTCACAACCTCATTCCATTTGCGTTGAAGATCGGACTGGTCTTCCACGGCAGGGGTCTTGGGGGCGTCGGCGACGGCACGCTTTGCCACCGTAGATTGCTGTGGCGCCGACTTTGGAGCGGGTCGCCCTAAAACAGGGGCGGGTGCGGGGACAGCCTTGTGCGCTGGCTGCGTTGCAGATTGTGAAGCAGAAGACGCCGGCTGAGGTGCAGGCGCGGTGGGAACCGAGAAGGCAGATCGTTCTTGAGGCGCAGATGCGGCTTTTGGCGCCGCCTGCGTCAAAGCGGGCTGAGGCGCGGGCGTCGGATTGTTCCAAGGCGCCGCCGTATTCGAAGTCGACCTGTTCGCCGACGTGGCAGCCTGCGGCACCGCCTTCTGTTCACGATTCTGCACAGAAGACGAAGCAGCGGGAGCCGCAAAGGAACCAGAGGACAGCTTTGTCTCAAGCATGTCCAAGCGCTCGGCCAAAGCCTCGAGCGTCAAATCGCTCTCGGGACGCGAAAGACGCGTGAGGGCGATCTCGAGCACCAGACGCGAGTCGGAAGCATTACGCATCTCGATAGCGGCATCATCCAGCACGGTAAGAATGCGCGCAAGGCGATCGGACGTCTCGAAGCAAGACGCCTCCTCGCCCAAGGCGGGAATGTTTTCTGGGGGGCAATCAAAAAGTTCGGGAGCGGTACCCGCCACGCGCGCCGTGTAGACATCACGCATGTGCGAGACAAGATCGCGCGTGACTTCCAGCAAGTCGTTTCCCTCTTCGACCTGCGCGCGGACCAGTCCAAAGAGCGTCACAACATCGCGCGTGGCGATACCCTTCGAAAACTGCGCGAGAATCGCGCCCGAAGCCTCGCCCAAAAGGGAGCGAGCATCGCCCACTCGCACAGCACCGTCGCCAAAAACAGAAAGCTGCTCCAAGGTGGAAAGAGCATCGCGCATGCCGCCGCGGGCATGGCGAGCAACAATCTGCAAAGCTTCTTCGTCGCACTCAAAGCCCTCCTGCTCACACACGTAATGCAGGCGGCCCTCGATATCCTCCATCGAGATGCGGTGGAAATCAAAACGCTGGCAACGGGAAAGAATCGTCTCTAAGATCTTTTGCGGATCGGTGGTACATAGGATAAACACCACATGCGCAGGCGGCTCCTCAAGCGTCTTGAGGAGAGCATTAAACGCCGCCGGCGAGAGCATGTGGACCTCGTCGATGATATAGACCTTGTAGGCGCCGCGCACAGGGGCGAAGCTCACCGAATTGATAATCTCCTCGCGCACATTATCGACGCCGGTGCGCGAAGCCGCGTCGAGCTCGTAGACATCGGGGTGCGTTCCCGCGGCGATAGCCTCGCACTCAGGACATGTTCCGTCGGGCATGCAGCCCGATGCGCCCTGGGCACGAGCCCCTTCCGCCTGCTGACACAACAGGGCTTTGGCGAGAATGCGCGCCATGGTGGTCTTGCCCGTGCCGCGCGGGCCGCAGAACAAGTACGCATGCGACAGACGACCCTCCGCCACCGCGTGCTCGAGCGTCGACACGATATGCCGTTGCCCCACAACGGAATCAAAGGTGAGAGGGCGATATTTTCTGTAGAGCGATTCCATGGGTGCTCCTCAACTCAAATGATTACGGGCCCTATTCTACCGTGTCGTGCGACGCCGCACCCATAGCGGCCGTGCTAAACTAACGGCAAACATGACACCCGCACGTACCCCGTGCGAACCAAAACCCAAACGCATTAGGTGACTTCATGCCGCTGTTCTCGCAACATAGCCCGCAGCAAAACGGTGCTGCAACCCTCCTGCGTCGTTATCGCCCGCTCGAGACGCGCGCAACCGGAGGTTTTGGCAGCGTCGAAATCTGTCTCGACACGCGCCTGCAGCGGCGCGTCGCCATCAAGCGCATCCCCCTTGTTGCAGAAGGCATGCCCGCACTGACAGGCTCCACCGCCGCAGCGCTTGCCGAAGCACGCACCGCAAGTATGCTGCAGCACCCCAACATCGTTTCGGTCATCGATTTCACCTATGATGCCTCCTTCGCCTACTTGGTCATGGAATACGTGGACGGACTTTCGCTCGAGGAGTTCCTCGCCCAAGTCGACGGCCACTCACTCACGTACGATGAGGAGGCGCACATCGCGGACTCCTTATGTCAGGCGCTTGCCTACGCGCACGAAAACGGCGTGCTGCACCTCGATATCAAGCCGGCAAACGTGCTCATCGACCACAGCGGCCACGTCAAACTGGCCGATTTTGGCATGGCGTGCCTCACGAGCGCCGCGGGTTGGGGCGGAGCGCGCGGCGGAACCATCGGATACATGTCGCCCGAACAGCTCGACGGGTCTGTAGTGGACGAGCGCTCCGACCTGTTCTCCCTTGCCTGCGTGCTCTACGAGTCGCTCTGCGGCGGCAAGCCCTTTGTCGCCGCGTCTCCCGCAGACTCGCTCAAGCGCATCGAAGCTGGTGTCGAGACGCCCAGCGAGCTTTTGCCCGATATCCCCGCATCCGCGGAGCACGCGCTTTTGCAGGCGCTCTCCCCCACGCCGGAATCCCGACCCGTTCGCGCGGACGACTTTGCCGAGACGTTCCTATCGGAGATGGGCAATGCGCGTCAGGGCAAAAAGAGCCTCGCACGCATGATCGCGCGCATGACTTCCGACGAGATGGACCCCGTGGAGCCGACCCAAGACGACGAGCCCACCGTAACCGATCCGGCAAAAGGCCTTTTGGGAACCAGATACCCTCAGGCCCGATTGCTGCTGGGCGTCATCGCGTCAGGTCTCGGCGTCGCTTGGCCGTCTTTTGCCATCCTGCACGCCATGGGCCTAGCTCAGGCTCCTGCCGCCCTCTCCGCCATCGTCATCGGGGCCGCTGGCGGCGCCGCGCCTCAGATCGGCTCGGCCCTGCTTGCAGCCGGGCTCTTCACCATGATTGTCAACTCGACCCCCCTCGTCCCCGCACTGCCCTCCATCGCGCTCATCGCCGCATTGGGAACATCGTGGTGGCTCGTATGGGGACGCGCCTCGCGCCATGCATCAACGGCACTCGTCGTGACCTATGCCTTATCCGCATCGTCATCGCTGCCGGCCGATGCCTGTCTTGTCGGGGCTTGCCTGGCCGCGTACCTCGCATCGCCTGCCGAGGCGGGGATCTCGTGCGCACTCGGCATAATCTTAGGGAGGCTGTCGCTTCTCGCTTGCACGGCAGGTGGGGTCCTTGGAGCCGATATGCTGGCCCAAGGACTTCTCGATGTGTCCTTTATCGTCCCTGTCCTCATTTGCGCTGCGGGGGCGGCGGGGCTCTCATATTTGCTTGACCGCGGGTGGTCAAATTACCAAAAACAGGGCTCTCGCCTGCTCTTTTTGCTCGCCGAAGCCTGCCCGATCGTCCTCGCCATCGGCATCCTCTGTCTTGCGCACCCTATGGAAATTGCCAGCTTGCGCCCCGAGAACATCGCAAATGCATTTGGAGCCGGAATCGTATCCTCTATAATTGTTTGGATTGACATGTATCTATTTGGCTATGAACACGGCCCGTCGAAAGAGTGATCGTACGTGAAGTTTCTGAACACCTTCGAAGACCACGTGGCAGGCATCCTCGGTGCCGCCCGCGCACCATTTTCCTTCAAGAAGCTCGCCAAGCAGGCGGCTCACGAGATGGAAGATCAGACGCTTGTGGTCAATGGCGTCAACACCGCGCCGGCACTCTATACAATCTTGATTGCCAATGACGACGACCCTTTGATGGCCCCTTACTACCCGCAGCTCTCGCGCGAAGTGAGCGAGTTCGTCAAGGCTCAGGCAGAGAAGAAGCGCTACACCTTTGTAGGCGAGCCCCTGGTGCGCTTTATGATCGACCCCTCTCTTAAGGGCGGCAAGTTCTCCGTCTTTGCCGAGAACGTCGATGCCCCCACGCTGGGACGTCTGTACGAGGAAGAGCGCGCGTACCAAAACGGCATGTCGGCACCGATGCCGCGCCAGCAGCAAACGCCGCGCCCCATCCAGCCTGCTCCCGCGCCGCAGCAAAACCCCATCCAGCCTGCCCCCGCCTCGCGTCCCGTGGCACAGGTGCCCAGCCCGGCAGCCGTCGAAAACGATCCGTTTGCCCCCAACCCGCCCGATCCCGCAGCGCCCATCCCCGTGCCGCAAACCGTAACGCGCGAGGCCATCGCCGGCATGGGCGGAGCAGCCGCAACCGGCGGTGCGATCGGTGCCGCGGCAAGCATCGCCGCCAACATGGCAAACGCACGCGCAAATCAAGCCCCCGCACAGCCTTTGGCCCAGCTTATCGATGTCGTGACCCGCGAAACCCTCGAGGTCAACGCGGCACACTGCATCATTGGCCGCGAGCGCGCTGCCGCCGACGTGATCCTTCGCGACCCTAACGTCTCGCGCCGCCATGCCGAGCTCACCTTCACGGGCTCCGACTGGTCCATCGAGGACCTCAACTCCACCAATGGCACGTTTGTGAACAACCGCCGCATCACGCGCTGCCCGCTGCGCAACGGCGACCTGCTCACCTTTGGTCTTAGCAACTTCGAGTTCAGAAGCTAGGAGCAGCTCATGATCGACCTGATCTTGTTCACGGGGCGCATCGTCCTCGTCGTCTTGCTCTATATCTTCCTGTTCGCCGTCATGAAGACCGGCGTGGGTCTCGTCCGCGGTCAACGCCGTGACTCGGCAATTTGGACCATCGATGTCGACAAGGGCCCTCGCGGCATCCGCGGCATCCATGTGGACATGCTCGGACCCGTAATCGTGGGCCGCTCGCCTTCGTCCGATATCTGCATTAACGAGCCCTTTGTCTCGGCATCGCACGCACGTTTCACCACCCAAGGTCCCGCCCTCGTGATCGAGGACCTCAACTCCTTGAACGGAACGCTCGTCAACGGCCGCACACTCACCGAGCCCGCCACCCTGCGCGAAGGCGATGAGGTGCAGATCGGCGATGTCGTGATGAAAGTGAATCGCCGATGATCGACGAGGAGAACAATTTCTCTTTCGAAGCTGATACTGGTCTTGACGACGATGCCGCCACGCCAGCGGCGCATGCTGCCCATATGGCGCCTTCCCCTGTCGAACACGCCGATGTTCCCACAGTGGGAGCGCACATGGCAGAGCCTGTGGATGCTCCGCAGGACACCGTACCAGCCGACGATGTCGACCGCACCGCTGTGCACGCCGCCGCGCTCGATATCCTGAACGAAGACGCCGCCACGCACGCCGCTGCCGTCGACATCCTGAATGAAGACATCGATTTGGCCGAAAAGGACGCTGTCCCGGCCCCTGTCATCCCCACTGCCAGCGCTGAGGCTCCTGCAGAGCCATGCCCGGAGCAGGCGCCCGACGCATCCGACGCCGCGCCCGATGACGAGCCCGCGGCCCCGGCCCACGCCGCGCCCAAGCCGCGTCCGCTTCCCACCGCCTCGCTCGACGATACTGCCGAGATTGACGTCGAAGCCGTGGAAGCACAGCTCAAAGACCCTGGCAGCACGCAAAGCTTCGCCCCCATCACCGAAGAGCGCATCGACACCGACTCGACCTACGACGCCGGAACCACCACCACGCTCATGTGGGGAGCACGATCCGATGTGGGCTGTGTGCGCTCCCATAACGAAGATTCCTATCTGGTGCAGTCGCCGCTCTTTTGCGTCTGCGACGGCATGGGCGGACACGCGGCGGGCGAAGTTGCATCTTCGCTTGCTGTGGAAACCATCGCGAAAACGGCGCCGAACGCTGCCGACCCCGCGCTTCTCGCGGCATCGGTCGAGGCCGCCAACGCCGCCATCATCGAGGCCGCAGCGAACGGCTTGGGCAAATCGGGCATGGGTTGCACCGCGACCTGCGCCTATATCGACGGCACCACCATCGCCATTGCCCACGTGGGCGACTCGCGCGCCTACCTGCTGCATGAGGGCACCCTCATCCGCGTAACGCGCGATCATTCCTATGTCGAGGAACTCGTAGACGCCGGTGAAATCACCGCCGACGAGGCACGCACGCACCCAAATCGCTCGGTCATCACCCGCGCACTCGGCTCCGACCCCGCCATGTACGCAGACCATTTCCAGCTCAACATCGAAGAGGGCGACCGCCTGATTCTGTGCTCCGATGGCTTATCGAGCATGGTCCCGGACGGCGATATCGAGACCATCGCCGCCCAGTCCTCGACCGCACAGATTTGCACCGACAATCTGGTAGATGCAGCCCTGGCAGCAGGCGGAGGAGACAACGTGACCGTTGTCGTCGTGGATGTAGTGGACGACGGGCGTATCAAAACCCTCATCAGCAAGCGCCGCCGTAACCTCATCATCGCCTTGGTCGCGCTCGTAGCCGCGCTCGTGCTCTCGGGCATCGTTGCCGCCGTGTCTATCACGCGCTCCGTGTTTTTGGGCGTGAACAGCGACGACACCGTGGCAATCTATACCGGCATCCATGCCGACTTTTTGGGCATAAAGCTCTATCACATCGAAGACACCACGTCGGTCAAGCTATCAGACCTGCCCGACGATACGCGCAACCGTCTTGAAGAAGGCATTCCGCAAGATAATCTCGAGGACGCGCGCAATACGATTTCGGAATACCGTGCGCAAATCGATGCCACCGAAACCGAACAGGTGCTCACCGCCGAGACGATTCGCAAGAGCGCAGACGCCAACGCGGGAGAAACCGATTCGAGCGGCGCCGATAGTTCCGCCACAGGCACTCCGACCGATACGACCGATACGACTCAAACCACCAAAGGAGGCGCATGATGGGAAGCCGCCGCAACACCGAGCTTTTCTTGCTCATCGCTTCCGCGTTCCCGGTAACGCTTCTGTATGCACTCTATGTCACGGGCACCGGAGCCGCGCTTTCATTCCAGACACTTGCCGTACCCATCGGCCTGTTCGCCGCCTTCACCGCGGCGCACATCGCCGCGCGCATCTTTGTCCCCGGCGCCGATCCGGCGATTCTGCCCATTGTCTTTTTCCTCTCGGGCATCGGCATCACCTTTGTCACGCGCCTGGCACCGAGCCTTGCCATGAACCAGCTGATCATCCTGTTCGTGTCCATCATGCTCATGGTCATCACGCTTGCTTTGGTCAAGAATCTCGACATCGTGAAGCGCTATAAGTACACGTTTGGCGCGATCGGCATCCTGCTGCTCATCCTGCCCATGTTTATCGGTACCGAAATTTACGGCTCCAAGCTGTGGATTCGCATTGGCTCGTTTACCATCCAGCCCGGCGAGTTCGCCAAGGTCTTCATCGTCTTGTTCCTGGCCGGCTACCTCTCCGAAAACCGCGAGCTGCTCTCCATCTCCAGCCACTCGATCATGGGCTTCAAGATTCCGCGCCTGCGCCTGCTTACCCCGCTGTTCTTGGTGTGGGGCATCTGCCTTCTGGTCGTTGTTTTCGAACGCGACCTGGGTTCGGCACTGCTGTTCTACACCATCTTCTTGATGATGCTCTACGCCGCAACCGGCCGTGTCTCCTACGTGATCATAGGCTTTTTCCTGCTGGCAATCGGAGCCGTGGGCGCCTATCACTTCCTGTCCCACGTGCAGGTGCGTTTCCAAATCTGGCTCAACCCATTTGCAGACGCGCAGAATAAGGGCTATCAGATCGTACAGTCGCTTTACTCCCTGGCCGACGGCGGACTGGCCGGCGTGGGCGTGGGCAAGGGCCTCGCCAAGCTCATCCCGATCGTCGAATCCGACTTCATCTTTTCCGCTATTGGCGAAGAGATGGGCTTGCTTGGCGGCGCCGCGGTTCTTCTTGCCTTTATGCTCTTCGCGGTGCGCGGCCTCACCACCGCCGCACGCGCCAAGTCCGACCTTGCCGCTTTCACGGCAACGGGCCTCACCGCCGCCATCTCGTTCCAGGCGTTCTTGATCGTGGGCGGCGTAACCAAACTCATCCCGCTTACCGGTGTTACCCTGCCCTTTATGAGCCAGGGCGGCTCCTCCCTGCTCGCGAGCTTTGTCATTGTGGCGCTGCTCATGCGCGCAGGCGACGAGGCAACCGGTCGCAGCGTTGAACTTGCGGGCACAGGCATCTCCACCGCCCTTCCCGACAGCGCTGTTGCAGGGGCTCCCACCAGCAAAAACGGCACCCGCTTCTTCACGGCCAGCGCCGGTGCCACTGCGGGATCGCACGCTCGTCCAAACTCGCGCATGCGTCGACGTCTGCTTGACACGCCCGAATCCGGCGTACTGGGCCGCGTTGCGCTGGCAAAGCGCCTTACGGTCACGGTGTTCGTCTTCACCGGCCTGTTTGCCATCCTCATTGGCAATCTCACCTATCTCCAGGTGTTCCAGGCAAAGAACATCCAGAGCATGCCCAGCAACAACCACACGATCATGCGCGCCGCCTATATCAAGCGCGGCTCCATCATCACCTCCGATGGCGTGACGCTTGCCGAATCGGTCCAAAACGCCGACGGAACCTATTCGCGTTCCTATCCCAACGGAAACCTCGCCGCGCACACGGTGGGCTACTATTCCACGCAGTACGGCTCCACAGGCATCGAATCGTCGATGAACGACACGCTCACCGGATCACGCGATTACTCCAGTTGGAAGAATGCCGTCAACTCGCTTGCCGGCATCACTCAGCCCGGCAACACCGTGAAGCTCACCATCAACTCGAGCATTCAGCAGGCCGCCGAGCAGGCGCTTGCTGGCAAGAAGGGTGCCATCGTGGTGCTCGACCCGCGCACCGGCGCCGTGCTTGCCAAGGCAAGTGCCCCCAGCTACGACAATTCCAATGTCGAAACCCTCATGGGTACCAATGACGAATCCCAGGGGTCGCTCGTAGACCGTTCCACCCAGTCGCTCTACACGCCGGGCTCGACCTTCAAGGTCGTCACGCTCGCCGCAGCACTCGACTCGGGCAAGACAACCCTGGACCAAAGCTTCGAGTCGCCCTCGTCCATGAAGATCGGCGACGCCGATGTCACCAACCACCTCAACGCCAATTACGGCACCGTAAGCCTCGAGCGCGCTTTTGCGCTCTCTTCCAATGTTGTCTTTGGCCAGCTAGCCACCGATATCGGCGCCGACACCCTTACACAGTATGCGCGTGCATTCGGCTACGGGCAGTCGCTTGGTCAAGACTTCGGCACCGCCGAGTCGATCATTCCCGACGCCGGCACGATGACGGAATGGGAGCTTGCCTGGGCAGGCGCCGGCCAGCCTGTTGGACAAGGCCACACCCCCGGCCCTCAGACCACGGTGATGCAAAACGCCGTGATCGCCGCCGCAATCGCCAACAACGGCATCGCCATGAAGCCCTATGTTGTTGCGCAGACGCTTTCCCCCGAGGGCACAGTGGTCAAAACCACCCAGTCGCGCTCGCTTGGCCAGGCAATTAGCTCGGATACCGCAGCCAAGGTCAAGGAAGCCATGCTGGAGGTCGTCGAAGACGGTACTGGACAGGTTGCTCAGGTTTCCGGCGTTAAGGTAGCCGGCAAGACGGGCACCGCAGAGATCGGATCGGGAAACATCAACTCGGTCTTTATCGGTTTTGCCCCCTATGACACGCCTACCGTGGCCATCTCGGTCATGTTGGAGGATTACACCGAAGACAGCGGCGAGGCCAGTGCCGCAGAACTTGCGAGCCAGGTTTTGAAAGTAGCCTTGGCCGTTCAAGGCGCGTGATGGTATATGAATAGTATGCATTCGATGCATTTGAAGTGTGAGGAGTAAGAATGGCGGAGCAACAGCGCTTGCTGGGAGGAAGGTACCTCCTTAAGGAGAAGGTCGGAACCGGTGGCATGGCCACGGTTTTCCGTGCTCAAGACCAGGTTTTGAACCGTGCCGTAGCGGTCAAAATCATGCTGCCCCAGTATGCAGGAGACCCCACGTTCGCCGCGCGCTTCAAGCAAGAAGCCCAGGCAGCAGCAGCCCTGCAGAGCCCCTACATCGTAGGCGTCTACGACTGGGGCAAGGATGGCGACACCTATTACATCGTGATGGAGCTGCTTCACGGCACCGATCTTAAGAGCGGCGTGCGCAGCCACGGCGCGCTCGACCCCAAGAAGGTCGCGCAGATCGGCTCGCAGATCTGCGGCGCGCTCTCGATTGCCCACAAGCACGAGATCATCCACCGTGACATCAAGCCTCAAAACATCATGGTGCAGCCCGATGGCAACATCAAGGTGATGGACTTTGGCATTGCCCGCGCAAAGAACAGCCACCTCACTCAGGACAACAACGTCTTGGGCACCGCCCACTACGTGAGTCCCGAGCAGACGCGCGGCCAGGAGCTCGGCCCCACCTCCGATATCTATTCGCTCGGCGTGGTGATGTACGAGTGCGCCACAGGCCGCGTTCCCTTTGACGGCGACGATGCCATCTCCGTCGCCCTCAAGCAGGTCAACGAGCTTCCCGTACCGCCGAGCCAGATCAACGCCAATGTCGACGGCGATCTTGAGCGAATCATCCTCAAGTGCATGGAAAAAGACCCGGCGAATCGTTTCCAAACGGCAGACGAGCTGCGCCAGGTACTCAACTCCTACCTTGCGGGCCGCGCCGTAGATGTGCCTGAGCCCACCCGCGTCATCGCCGGCATGGCGGGCGCTGGCGGAACCGAGGCAATGCGCATGGGCGACAAGACGCAAACCATGGTGCGCCCCACCGCCCCCGGCGACACGGCATCGAATCCCGTGATCCGACCCAACAACCAGATCAATACCAGCTCTTACGACAATGAGAAGCACGGCATGGGCAAAGGCAAGATCGCTGCCATCGCAATCGTCGCTTTTGTCGCCATCGCGGTCTTTGCCGTCTCGGGCTTTCTAAACGGTGGGGACCAAAAGAGCGTACCCAACCTTTTGGGCATGAAGCAGGAAGCTGCTGTTGCCAGTATCAAAAGCAGCGGCTTTGAGCCCGGCAATGTGAATCAAAGCTACAATGACCAATATCCCGAGGGACAGGTCTGCGAGCAAACGCCGGACGGAGGCAAGACCGCTGCCGCTGGCTCAAAAATCGACATCGTGATCTCCAAGGGCTCGAAGCCTATTGACCAAGTTGAGGTTCCCGATCTTTCAAATGCCTCGGATCTCGACGAAGCAAAGAAAATCATTGAGAATGCCGGCCTCACCGTAGGCAGTACCACGCAAGAGGCAAACGATGCCGACGAGGGCAAGATCGTCGATCAGAGCCCCAAGGCTGGCGAGAAGGTCGACAAGGGTTCAAAGGTCGACATCGTCGTATCCTCGGGCCCCGAGACCGATTCGGTCCCCGGCGTGGTAGGCAAGACCGAGAGTGACGCTACCAACACGCTGAGCAACGCCGGCTTTAGCGTGAATGTTGAGAGCGGCGGCACCAGCGATACGTATGCCAAGGGCTACGTCATGAAGCAAAGCCCCACCGGCACCGCCAAGAAGGGCTCGACGGTCACCATCTATATTTCCGAAGGCAAGGACACCTCGAGTGACGAGGTCGACGTCGACTCCCTGGGCCTTACGGGCATGACGGCCGAAGACGCCGAGGAAGCCATTGCCAACGCAGGCCTCAAGTATGATCCGCGTCAGCAGTCAAGCAGCTCGGTCGAAGTGGGCAACGTCATTAAGTACAGCCCCGGCGGCAAGCAACCTGCGGGCACGGTGATCATCCTCTACATCTCGACTGGCCCCAGCGAATAAGCCAGCCTTTACATCACGAGAGCAGCGAGAGCAGCGGGCGCATTCCAAACGGGATGCGCCCGTTTTTTATAGCGGCAGCAATGCCACCAGTACAGATCATCGTATGGCTTCGCGATTAAAACGCCCCTGCATCTGCTTGGAAACGCAGATGCAGGGGCTCGGCATGCGGCAAGGCGCAATCAAGCCCGCCGCCAAATCTCATCGCTGTGGATTAAAACTCGCCGATACGGCGCACCTCAGGCTCAAGGTCAACGCCAAACTGATCTTTAACCTGCTTTTGCACATGCTCAATCAGGGCACAGACATCGGCGGCAGAGGCATGGTCGGCATTGACCACAAAACCGCAATGCTTTTCGGACACCTGGGCGCCACCGACGCGAACACCGCGCAAGCCGGCATCCATGATGAGCTTTCCGGCAAAATAACCCTCAGGGCGCTTGAAAGTCGAGCCGGCACTCGGCATATCGAGCGGCTGCTTTTCCTCGCGACGTGCCTGATACTCATCCATCGCGCGGCGAATCATATCCGGATCGTCAGGCGTCAAGGCAAACGTCGCAGAGAGCACAATCCACCCCTCGTCATGAACGCGGCTTTTGCGATACCCCATGCCAAGCTCGGCAATAGGAACCGTGCGAACCTGTCCGCTCGCGCGGGAGCCATCCTCCAGCTTAGCGCCGGGGACATAGACTTCCACGGACTCCAACACATTTGCGGTGCAGGAATCGTACGCACCGGCATTCATAAAGCAGGCGCCGCCCACTGTAGCGGGAATGCCCCATAGGGGCTCCAATCCCGAAAGCCCAGCGTCGGCAGCGGCAAGCGCCACGTCGCGCAAAAGCGCTCCCGCCGCAGCCCGGATACGATTGCCGGCCACCGTCATGTCACTATAGTTATCACGCAGAAGAATGCACGCCCCGCGCAGCCCGCGATCCCCCACCAAAAGGTCCGACCCGTTGCCCACGATCTCGCAAGGCACGCCGCCCGTCAGACAGATATCAAGGACGCGGACCACTTCATCACGCGTACGCGGCAAGATCATCACGTCCGCGGGGCCGCCGATATTAAACGTCGTGTGATCGCGCATGGGCTCGGCCATCAGCACGCCGTCCTCGCCCACAACTGATGCAAGGACACATAGAAAATTGGTGTCGAAACAATCGTCGAATTCATGCATGGTATACCGCCTTGGGTCTTAATGGACTGCCTAGACTATACCGCAAGCCCCTTTGTGCTATACCGCATTGACGGTTGATGAAAAACTTAACGCACCTCTCAAAATACGCTATCCTGAATACACATATAGCGCTTTCGACATATACACGAACAACCAATGGAGAACATATGTCACAGCATCCGCGCACTGGCAATGGAACGCGAGCCAACGCCAAGTACGTTAAATCCACTTCATATATCTCGTACGGTATGACACGCCGTGAGGCGCTCAAGTTCGCTTTCGGTGCCGTTACCGCCGCCGTGCTCTATGGCATCCCCCGCACCGCCTCGGCTGCATCGGCAACCAAAGAAACCACCGATGCCCTCAACAACGCCCAAGCAAAGTACAACGAGGTCCAATCTCAGCTCAACGCAATCGCCAGCGAATACCAAGCGCTTGCCGAGGAGCTCAACAAGACCATGGGCAACATCGAGTCGGTGCAAAACGATATCGATGCCACCCAGGCAGAAATCGAGAAAAAGCAAGAAGAGCTCAAGCAAAAGCAGGGCACCCTTTCCGCTCGCGTGAGCGAAAGCTACAAGAACGGAGGCAACAACACACTCACCCTTTTGCTCTCCTCCTCTTCTTTTGATGAGCTCATCTCGAACGTGTACTACCTCGACAAGATGAACGATCGCGACCGCGCGACCATCGGCGAAATCCAGAGCATTCAAGACGACCTTGCCTCGAAGAAAGAAGAACTCGAGAATCAAAAGAGCGATCTTGAGGCGCTGAAAGATGAGCAAACTCAAAAGCTCAACGAGATGAGCGCCAAGAAGGACGAGGTTCAAACCGTTCTTGATGGCCTGGACTCCGACGTCAAAGAACTCATGGCGAAGCGCGACGCAGAGCTGCTTGCCTCCCAGCGTGACGAAGAGGCAGCACGCAAGCGCGCAGAAGAAGCGAAGAAGGCCCAGCAATCGGGCGGCAGCTCCGCCGGCAACTCCGGTGGCGGTTCCGGCGGCGGCTCCGGCAGTGCCGGCGTGGGCGGCGGTGGAACAGGCTCTGCCTCGAAGGTCGTCTACTGGGCACAGCACACCCCCTCGCCCGGTGCCGGACTGTGCGCCTGGTGGGTGGCAGACGTCTTTTGCAACGCGGGCCTGGGCAACGTACCGGGCAACGCCTGCGACATGTATGCCAACTACTGCTTTAGTTCCAATCGCAGCAATCTAAAGACCGGCATGATCATCGCCGTCTCCTCGCACCCCTTTACGAGCGCAGGAGCCATCTACGGCCACGTGGGAATCTACGTGGGCGGCGGGACCGTTATGGACAACATCGGCTATATCCGAACCTGCAGCGCCGATTACTGGATCAACTTCTACAACTCCACCGTCACGCCCCGCTGGGGCTGGGCAAAGGGTATCGTGCTGTCCTAACGCCACCCTCCAAACCCGCTGCTACGCCTTTCGACCGGTCGCTTCTGCGGCCGGTTTTTTCATGCCATAACGCAGCGGTTACCCCACTTTCGCAAAACGCATAGGCCAGTGTTCTATACTGATTTGCACGACAACCATTTCCGAAAGGAGACTTTATGTCCCAAATGCTCGAGCCGCAGGATACCTGCGTGCTGGTAACCGGCGGCGCTGGTTTTATCGGCTCCCATACCGTTGTCGAGCTGCTTAATTGCAACTACCAGGTCGTTATCGTCGATGACCTTTCCAATGCAAGTGAGGTCGCCGTATCGCGCGTGCGTCAGATCGTCGGGGACGAGAAGGCGCAAAATCTCACCTTCTATAAGGCAAACGTGCTCGATCGCGATGCCATGGAGAAGATTTTTACCGATCACAACATCGACCGCGTGATCCACTTCGCCGGCTTTAAGGCCGTGGGCGAATCGGTGACCAAACCCATCGAGTACTATCACAACAACATCGAGAACACCTTGGTGCTCGTAGACGTCATGCGCAACCATGGCTGCAAGTCCATTGTGTTCTCCAGCTCTTCCACCGTCTATGGCGACCCCGACAGCCTGCCTCTCACCGAGCAGAGCCCCAAGAAGAGCGCTACCAACCCCTACGGCTGGACCAAGTGGATGATCGAGCAGATCCTTACCGACCTCCACACGGCAGACCCCGAGTGGAACGTCGTGCTGCTGCGCTACTTCAACCCCATCGGCGCACATCCGTCGGGCCTTATCGGCGAGGACCCCAAAGGCATTCCCAACAACCTGGTGCCGTATGTGGCACAGGTTGCCGTGGGCAAGCGCGAGGCCGTGCAAGTGTATGGCAACGACTACCCCACCCCCGATGGCACCGGCGTGCGCGACTACATCCACGTGTGCGACCTTGCCTCCGGCCATGTTTCGGCCTTGCGCTGGATGAACGGCCGCGAGGGCGTTGAGGTGTTCAACCTGGGCACTGGTACCGGCAGCTCGGTTCTCGACGTGATTCGCGCCTTCTCCAAAGCCTGTGGCAAAGAACTCCCCTACGTCATTCGTGAGCGTCGCGGAGGCGACATCGCCGCAAACTGGTGCGACGCTACCAAGGCCGAGCGCGAGATGGGCTGGAAGGCTCAGTACGACCTCGCCGACATGTGCCGCGACTCCTGGAACTGGCAGTCCCGCAACCCCAACGGCTTCGCTGACGCCGAGTAATCAATCGCATTTGGCGTGGGGCAAATTCCGTGCAAGGGA
>OLPO01000399.1_pt1 | contig 36350 bp, 24 predicted proteins | sample 1672831 | NCBI WGS metagenome assembly OLPO01 (sample SAMEA3136728, study PRJEB25190) | human gut metagenome
CCCGCTGAGCTGGGCCTATGCCGGAATCTCTCCCACAGAAACCACCGAAGAGCCATTTTTTCTTCATCTCGACATTGGAATCCATGCCGCCAGCGGCAATAAGGACGCCCTTATTTGCCCGATATTTCCTCCCGCTTGCAGCCACGCCTGCCACTCGCCCATTCTCATCGGTAATGAGGCGTTCAGCTGGTGTTCGAAAATGCACTTAGACGCCCAGCTCTTCCATTCTGGGCTGCAACGCCTTAGGCCACTCGCCCGCCGTAGGCGTCAACACATGCAGGCGATCGGCGCTATGGAGCGGATAGGGAAGGGGGCCGTTGAACTCGACGCCCATGGCTTGAAGCCAGTCAACCGTGGCCGCTCCTTCCCGGGCCTGCATCTCGAAAAGCTTCCAGTCGTCTCCTGCTCGCTCTATGGTCGCGTCGCCGAGAAAGCCCTTCACGTCGCTCAGGTAAAGGTCGGGATCATCGGTGATTCCCGCATCTGCCTGCATTTTGGTGCCTGCAGCAACGAAGGAGCCTGCGCAAAGCACGGCTGAGCCGCCCATGGTGGTTGCTGCCTCCAGCACGATGACCGAGGCGCCGTTTTCAGCTGCGCTGATGGCGGCCGAAGAACCGCATCCTCCGCAGCCGATAATGACCAGATCGGCTTCCTCGTCCCACGATGTTGGGTCGGTGGAAGCGAGGCTCTCTTCTTTGGACGTGGGGGCACAACCGGCCAGTGCGGCCATTGTTGCCGCCGCTGCGGCGGCGGGGGCCGCCCCAATGAAGCTGCGGCGAGAAATGCTGTTGTCGGTTCCCATATTCTCCTCCTTTTTGGCTGTCGCTCGGGTGCGACATTGTTGGCTTAGCAGATTCCGATTTCCAAATCCGCTGCTCCGATGTTAGGCAAAACACGAGGTGAGTGCTGTCCCCAGAAACTGATGACTGTTCCTGAAGAGCCGCATATGCTGTAATGAATACCTTATGAAATTGTGGAATACAGCCAAGAACAACGATGCCGGCTTCACCTTCGGGTGGGCATTGGCTCTGCACGGCTTGGGGCTGGCGCTGTTCTGGTGCGGGTGCTTTCTCTTGTGGGAGAACTGGTTTTATGGCGGCGATGTGTCCCATTGGGCATCCCGCGTGGCGGAAATTGCGAGCTTCTGCGCCATTGGCCTTGTTGCTACGCGCGTGTTGCTGTCGGAAAAGAAAATGGCTCTTGCGGCTATGGCATTCCAGCTGGGCGCATTTGGCCTGCAGTCTGTTGGGCTTGCGGCCCCATTTGGCGCGGTCGCGTGCGGAATGTGCGCAGGTGCCGCGACAGCATTGTTCCTCTGTGCGGCTATGATCGTTTTCTCTCGGTTCCGCCCTCGCGCCACGCAAGTTTGCATTATCGGAGCGTTTATCGTGTCTCACGGTATCGCCGTTGCGGCAACCTGGGTTGCGCCCGATGCTTTGGCTCAAGTGGATTCCCTAGCCTTGATGGTCGGCAGCTTGCTGCTTTTCTTCACCTGCCTAAGCTGCCCTGAACTTTCCGTGAGGGAATCGTTCGCGCGGGAGGAAAGAGACCTTTCGAAGTCCGAGGCTGGTGCTGGCGTCCCGCCGATCGGGGAGGGAGCCGCCCAGCGGACAGGCGAGACGGACAGTAGCCATAACCGCTTACGAGCGGTCTGGTTTTTGATGCGCCCAATCGTAGTGCCTGCCATGGTGTTCGCGTTGCTGTGCGGAGTCGCCACGCAGCTTTTCGTGGAAGGCGCCGCGTCTTCGAGCGGACTGTACGTTATGGCAGACATCGCCGCTGTTGTGGCACTCGTTATTCTGCTCGGCATCGCCTTTTTCGATATCGATCTGACTGTTGAAACGTCCACTCTGGTGGTGCTTCCGGTGTTTGCGGGCATAATGCTTGCGGCGTCTCTTCTTTCCCCAGACGGCATTGTGGACATCGGGGTATGCATTCGGGCGAGCTTCACGGTGGTGCAGGTGCTGGTGTGGGTCTATTTCGCGCGCGAGGGATACGAGTCGGGCTCGATCTTTCTGGCTGCCTTCGCGCTCTCTTTTGGTTTGTTGCGGGGCTCGGTTCTGATCGGCAGGCTTTTGGGAACTGCGACATCTTTTCTGGGCGCCTCGTCGCTGAGCAATCTTCTGTTTGCACTTATCGCACTTTGGCTTTTGTACGTGACCGTAATGCTGTTCCGGGGGATGATGGCCCTTCGCCGGTCGTCAAGCGCAGCGTCCGATCGGGCAGTGAAGGAGACCGATTCGGAGGGCACCTCGCTTTCCGTGCCCGCTGCTTGCCACGCCATCGCCAACAGATACGGTCTTTCGTCGCGGGAAGAACGTATCATGGAACTGTTTGCCTCGGGAAGAACCGCTTCCTATATCGGGAAAGAGCTCTTCGTCTCTGAAAGCACGGTGCGTACCTACATTCGACGTATTTATCAGAAGATGGACTCTCATTCTCGACAGGATCTTATGGATGAAATCGAAATAGAGTTGAACAGGAGCTCTTGTTTCGAATCGGATTATGCTTCGTAGGATGATGGGGCGGCGCTCCCAAAGTGCGTGCTACAATGGCGTCCAAGACGTGAGTTCCCGATCACGGAGGCCTGCTCATGATGTACAACTATATCAAGCTTGCCGACGACACGCAGATAGCGCACTCGAACATACTGGAAGATCAAACCGTGCAGGTTTCCATCGAACGACCCATCGATGGCGACTTCTGTTCCGCAACGTGTTTCCTTCCCCAGTGCCAATGGCGTTCAATCGAAGGCTTCACCGCATCTGACCTCGACTATTTCACCGAAATCGTGAGAAGCAGCGCTCCTCTCATCTACCGTCTCGCACGAGAGGTCTCGCTCTCGGATCAGTAAATGCCACTTCGGCCCAGTAATGGCAAGATCTCTCGACCAGATCTTGCCATTACTGGGTTGAAGTGGCATTTTCACTCTGATGGGGGCGCCATAACGGGGCCGAAGTGGCATTTACTATCTGGATTCGTGTCATTACGGGATCGAACTTGGATCGTGGGCGACGAATTGATCCTTTTAAAATTCAACCTGTATCTTTCCGCCGCCTGCCGATGGTCAAATCGTCCTTTCACCTGGGGTGCAATATTTTGATAAGAAATCCCTAAGGAAAAATGAACCAAATACCCATGGAGGTTCCATGCTTGCGCGCGTAGACTTTCTTTCCGAGGGAGGGCCCGACTTCCACTTCGGGCCCCGAACAAGAAGAGGAAAGGGGAGTCTATGGGAAAGACTGCGCAAACCTTCGGCAAGATCAGCCGCCGGTCGTTCCTCGGCCTGGCCGGGGCGACGGGAGTCGGCGTGGCGCTGACCGGCTGCGCGCCGGCCGCCAAGCAGGAGGAGCCGGCCGCAGACAGCCTGCCCGCCACTGGCGGCGATCCGCTCGATTACGACACCGTCAGCTGGTCTGCATGCCATGTGAACTGCGGCAGCCGCTGCCCGTTGAAGGCCTATGTGAAGGACGGCCAGGTCGTGCGCATCGACATCGATTCCGACGGCGACGACGAGTTCGGCCCAGGCAAGATCTACCAGATGCGCTCCTGCGTGCGCGGCCGCACCAACCGCCAGCGCATCTACAGCCCCGACCGCATCCAGAAGCCGCTGAAGCGCGTCGAGGGCACCAAGCGCGGCGAGGGCAAGTACGAGGAGATCACCTGGGACGAGGCCATCAACCTCATCGCCACCACCATGAAGGAGATCAAGGAGGAGTACGGCAACGACGCCTTCTACATCCAGTACGGCACCGGCGTACTGGGCGGTACGGTGTCGAAGTCGTGGCACCCCGACCAGACCATGTTCGCGCGTCTCATGAACTTGTGGGGCGGCTACCTGCGCCAGTACGCCGACTACTCCACCGGTCAGATCACCTGGGAGATGCCGCTCTTCAACGGCGACGCCTGGTCGAACAACGAGGTGACCGACCTCGTGAACTCCAAGAACATCGTATTGTTCGGCAACAACCCGGCCAACACCCGCATGTCCGGCTCGGCCATGCAGTACCTGCTCACTCAGGTGCGCCTGCAAAACCCCGAGGCCACCATCGTAGTGGTGGATCCGCACCTGTCGGACACCGCCGTGGGCGTGGCCAACCGCTGGATCCCTATCCGCCCCGGCACCGACATGGCGCTCGTGGCCGGCATGATCCAGTACCTGTTCAGCGCCGGCAAGCTGGACGAGCAGCTCATCCGCGACAAGTTCGTCGGCTTCTTCTCCGACAGCTTCGCCGACGATGTGAAAGCGGCCGAGCCCACAAGCACCGCCTTCATGGGGCTCGACAAGTCCGGCACGCTCACTATTGAAGAGGACATGTCCTATGAGGCCTACCTCGCCGGCACCGGCGCTTATGCGGGCACCGGCGAGAAGACCCCCGAGTGGGCCGCCGGCATCACCGGTGTTCCGGCCGATACCATCCGCGAGCTGGCCGACCTGTACATGGACGGCCCCACGGCCACCATTCAGGGCTGGGGCCCGCAGCGCCACTCCAACGGCGGCAACAACTCCCGCGCCATCGCGATGATCGCCGCCATCACCGGCAACGTGGGCATCTCCGGCGGCGGCACCGGCGCCCGCGAGGGCGTGGGCGGCGTTCCCTTCGCCACGCCCACGGCTATCCCGTGCTTCCCCGAGAAGAACACGGTGGGGGTGTGCGTTTCGTTCTTCGACTGGTATCAGGCCATCGAAGACTACACGGTCATGAACGACGCCACCTGGGGCATCCGCGCCATCGATGAGACCGGTGTCACCAGCTACGCCGAGGAGCCCGGTACCCTGAAGCTTAGGGCCCCCATCAAGTTCATTTGGAACTACGGATCCAATGTCATGATGGGCCAGCACGCCGACATCAACGACTCGCTCCGCATCTACAACCTGCCTGATGAAAAGGACTCCGGCGTGCGCATGATCGTCACCGTGGACCCGTGGATGACGCCGACGGCTATGGCCTCCGACATCATCCTGCCCGGCACCACGCCCTTCGAGGAGGACGATCTCACCACTGGCGGTACCGCTTGGACCGGCTTCATCTGCTGCGAGTCGAAGGCCATCGAGCCTCTGTTCGAGGCCAAGCCCATCTACGAGATCTGCACGCTTCTGGCCGACGCGCTCGGCATCAAGGACGAGTTCACCGAGGGCAAGACCCAGCTCGACTGGATCGAGTGGTGCTACAACGAGGGGAAGGCGGCCGGCGACGACTTGCCCGACACCTTCGAGGAGTTCCGCGCCGCAGGCCTCATCAAGCAGACTGACGACCACACGCCGGCCATCGCCGCGCCGGAGGGCCCGCTCGCCACGCCCTCGGGCAAGTACGAGGTGTTCTCGAAGCAGGCCTACAACCTGTCGCGCCAGTGGGACCTCACCGGCGGCGGGTATGTGCCCGACGACGGCCGCGACCAGATCACGGGCCTGCCCATCTGGTACGAGAACTTCGAGGGATACGGCGACCCGCTGCGCGAGGAGTATCCCTTCCAGCTCATCGGCCACCATACCAAGACGCGCACCCACTCCTCCTACGGCAACGTGCCGTGGATGAGCTCGGTGGCCCCGCAGCAGTGCTGGATCAACGAGGGCGACGCCGCCACGCTCGGCATCAACCAGGACGACACCGTCATTGTGTCCACCGAGCGCGGCCGCTCTCAGATGACCGCTAAGGTGACGAACCGCATCATGCCCGGGGTGGTCAGCGTGCCCCAGGGCGCCTGGTACGACCCGGAGACCCGCGACGGCGCTACCATCGGCGATCCCAGCGTGCTCGATTTGGGCGGCTGCATCTCGGTGCTGACGTCCTCGCGCCCAACGCCGATTTCCAAGGGCAACGGCGTCCATTCCAACCTGTGCAAGATCGAGAAGGCCTAAAGAGGGGGATAGATCATGGAACAGTACGGATTTTTCGTCAACACCGACATCTGCACCGGCTGCAAGGCCTGCATGACCTCGTGCTTCGACCGCAACAACCTGGAGGTGCCGCAAAAGTTCCGCAAGGTGTACGAGTTCGGCGGCGGCGAGTGGAAGGCCGACGATGCCGGTGCCTTTACCGCCACGGCGTTCACCTACTACGTATCGATGACCTGCGGCCACTGCGAGAGCCCGGCCTGCGTGGCCAACTGCCCCACCGGAGCCATGCAGAAGGATCCGGAAACGGGCATCGTCAACAACGACAAGGAGAAGTGCATCGGCTGCATGACCTGCGAGAAAAGCTGCCCCTATGGGCATCCCGTGCAGCTGGACGACGGCCTGTCCCACAAGTGCGTGCTCTGCTCGGACGAGAACCCGGAGGGCGTGCCGGATCCGACCTGCGCCAAGGCGTGCCCGGTGCGCGCTCGAGTTCGGCACCCTCGCGGAACTGCGGGAGCGTCATCCCGAGGGCGTGAGCGCCCTGGGCGAGCTGACCGATGAGACGGGCCCCGCTGTGGTGTTCGCGCCCCATCGCGACGCGGCCAAAGGCGGCGTGCTGCGCAACCCGCAGGAAGTGAGCCACGAGGCCTGAGCGCCAACGGCTTAAGAACGGGACACTAGCTTTACGGCGGCTGGTAGGGTATAACTCCTACCAGCCGCATCGGGCGTTAGGGAGGGTGCATGGAGAAGAAGGCGAGCCGGCCGCGCGCTGCCTGGAAGCAGGCGCGATAGAGCCATGACGATTTTTGGGCGACAGAGGAAGATCGGGCTGCGGACGAAGCTTATCGGGCTTCTCACGGTTGTTCTCGTGCTGATATCGGCGGTGTTCCTTGCGTTCACCTACGACGATCAATCGCGCCGCGCCGAGACCGATCTTCTGGAGAAGTCGCGGGTGCTCGTTACCGAGATGGATGCCATGTGGGATTTCATCTCGCTGAACCAGAACGTCATCAACTATACCTCCGACGGGGAGTACGACTACAAGGGACTGCATTGCGCCATTGCGGGCAAGTCGGTGGCGGCGCTGTTCTCCGAGAAGACGGATTACTCCATCCGCTTCACGAACTTGAACCCGCGCAACATCTACAATACCCCGGACGCCTACGAGGCCGCCGCCATCGAGACGTTTCTGGCGGATAAGGACACCGACGAGGTATGGGGCTACCAGACCGAGGGAGGCGATCAAGTTTTCCGCTATGTGCGGGCCATGGACGTCTCCAACGACTGCACCGAGTGCCATGGCCAGCCTGCCGGCGAGTTGGATGCGACCGGTTACCCGAAAGAGGGCTGGAGCGTGGGAGATGTGGCCGGAGCGGTGTCGGTGGTGGTGCCCGCAGATGGCGCCATGACCAACATGCGCGACGCCATCATCAGCAACATGATGTTCTTTCTTGCCGTGGTGGCGGCCATGGCGCTTCTCATCTACGTTGTCATCAGCCGACTCATTACCGAGCCCTTGACGGAGCTTCGAGCTTCTTTCTCCCGCGTAGCCGAGCCCGATGCGCACGCGACCGAGGGGGAAACGACCACTCCGAGGGTCTTTGGGCCAGCAGCCGTCGATGCGAATGAGCCCGCGCTCGCTCCAGGTTGCCTACGTGGCCTGCCGGCGCGAGGTTCCCTGGCCACGACCGACCGAGGCGTGCTGTACTCGTCCCGCGAGATAGACGACCTCATCGAGCAGTACCATTCCATGGCCCAGCGCTTGGAGGAGCTTTACGGAAGTCTGGAGTCGCAGGTGGCCGAGCGCACCGAGCAACTCTCCCGCGCTAATGCCGAGCTGGAGCGTCAACGTCGTCGAGTGGAGGAGATCAATGCCCAACTCGCCCGAGACAACCAGTACAAGTCCGATTTCCTTGCCATCGTTAGCCACGAGCTGCGCACGCCACTTACTTCCATTTTGGCTTTCGCCGAGCTCCTGGGCGAGTCCATCGGGCCCGGCCGGCCCGAGGCGCGCCGCCAGTTGGACGAGATTGGCAAAAACGGCGCCATTTTGCTTGAGATGGTGGACAACGTGCTGGAGTGCGCCCGCATTCAGGCGGGCTCCGAGACGTTGAACCTGGAGCTGGTTGATCTGAACGACCTCGTGGGTATGGTAGAGTCGGCTATGGCGCCGGTGGCCGCCAAAAAGGGCGTAGCCTTTACCACCCGGGTCGACTTCGACGTGCCCCTCATCATGGGGGATTGGGAAAAGCTGCGTCGGGTGCTTGCGAATCTGACGAGCAATGCCGTGAAGTTCACCGATGCCGGCGGCGAGGTGGCTGTGCGCGTTTGCTGCGAGGCGGACGAGGATGACGCTCGCAAAGTGGTGATGCGCGTGACCGATACCGGCATCGGCATTCCGAAAGAGGCCCAGGAGCTTATCTTCGAGCGGTTCCGTCAGGAGAACATGTCCACGGTGCGCCGCTACGGCGGCAGCGGACTGGGGCTCTCGTTGGTGAAGGATCTGGTGACCATGATGGGCGGCACCGTGGCTGTGGCAAGTGAGCCGGGGTGTGGCTCGACGTTCACCGTCGAATTGCCCGTAGAGGAGGAAGATCATGACTAAGGTGATGCTCGTCGACGACGACGCGTCTATGCAGGTGCTCATCGAGCAGATCGTGCGCCGCGGCGGCTACGACTTCTGCTGTGCGGGCAATGGAGCCGACGGCCTGGAGATGCTGAGGGCCGAGCGTCCCGACTTCCTTATTCTGGATGTGATGCTGCCCGATATCAACGGCTTTGAAATCTGCGAGATCATTCGACGCGAGGGCCGCAAGGTGCCCATCATGTTTCTCACGGCCAAAGGTGACATTGTTGACAAATCAATCGGCTTTAAGGCTGGTGCTGACGACTACCTCGTTAAGCCCTTCCAGCCCGAGGAGCTGCTTCTGCGTCTGAACGCGCATTTGCGCCGTCGGGAACGCGATCGCGAGCGACAGCATGAGGGACGCGACCGCCGTCCCGAGGCGTTCTCGGTAGGGGATTTGGAGATCCGCTTCGGAAAGTACGAGGTTCGATTGCGCGGAGAAGTCGTGGCGCTGTCCTCCCGGGAGATCGAGCTTCTGGAGCTGCTCGCCTCCGATCCGGGCGCCGTGTTCACCCGCGATCAGATCCTCGAGGCGCTCTGGGGCAGCAAGGAAGCTGCCGACCCCAACTCCATCACCGTTATGGTGCGCAAGATCCGCGAGAAGATAGAGGACGACCCTTCCAAACCGCGCTACCTCGTCACTATCTGGCGCGTCGGGTACAAGTTGGCCGAGACGATATAGGCCGCTCTTCTTCGAGGCCGAATTTTTCTTTGAGGTTCGTCGAAACGATGGGGCAACTGCTGCAGCGACATGGAGCCTTTCTTCCATGAAGGTTCCATGGATAATGCGTTTGTCATTGCGCCTAAACTTCTGGCCGTTTTTCTCTTGAAGGCCCTTTTGCTTTGTAGTATTCTTCTCTGCTGTATCTCTGCGCCAGAATTGTGTTTCTATGCCCAAAATCAGGCGCAGACGCCAGAGAAAGGACTATCGCGTGGCTGATGCTGCAAAGAAGAATCCTGAGAACGAAACCGAAGAGATCGTCGTGACCGAGGACGTCGAGGAGATGGATGACCTGGATGACGACGACATGGACAACGCGGAACCTCCCGCGAACGCGACGAACGACACTGCTTCCGACAGCCTGACCGAGGACAAGATCGAGGCCGGCATCGACTCCGAAGAGGATCTGCTCGACGGCATTCCCGAGGAGGAGCTGAAGGCCACCGTTGAAGCGGCTGCTCTCCCCAAGGTCACTCCCCGTACCAAGGCCCGCGCCCGCAATCGCGCCAAGCGCAACGCCGATGCCGGCGTGACCATGCTCACGGGCGATCCGGTGCGCATGTATCTGAAGGAAATCGGCAAGGTGCCCCTGCTCACCGCTGCCGAGGAGATCGATCTGGCCATGAAGATCGAGGCCGGCGTGGCCGCCACCGAGGAGCTGGAGAAAGCCGAGGCCGACGGCATCGAGCTGGAGCGTCGCGAGAAGCGCCGCCTGGGCCGCATCGAGCAGGTGGGCCTGGATGCCAAGCAGCAGCTCATCGAAGCGAACCTGCGTCTGGTCGTTTCCATCGCCAAGCGTTACGTGGGCCGCGGCATGCTGTTCCTCGATCTCATCCAGGAGGGCAACCTGGGCCTCATCCGCGCGGTGGAGAAGTTCGACTACACCAAGGGCTTCAAGTTCTCCACCTACGCCACCTGGTGGATTCGCCAGGCCATCACCCGCGCCATCGCCGACCAGGCCCGCACCATCCGCATTCCCGTGCACATGGTGGAGACCATCAACAAGCTTGTGCGCATCCAGCGTCAGCTTCTGCAGGAGCTCGGCCGCGAGCCAACCCCTGAGGAGATCGGCGAGGAGATGGGACTTTCCGCCGAGCGCGTCCGCGAGATTCAGAAGATCAGCCAGGAACCGGTAAGCCTCGAGACCCCCATCGGCGAGGAGGAGGACTCCCAGCTCGGCGACTTCATCGAGGACGATGCCGCCGTGGTGCCCCCCGATGCCGCCTCGTTCTCTATGCTGCAGGAGCAGCTGGCCAAGGTGCTAGAGGGTCTGGCCGAGCGCGAGCGCAAGGTCATCAGCCTCCGTTTCGGCCTGGAGGACGGCCATCCGCGCACGCTGGAAGAGGTGGGCCGCGAGTTCGGCGTCACCCGCGAGCGCATCCGCCAGATCGAGAGCAAGACGCTCGCGAAGCTGAGGCACCCCAGCCGGTCCAGCAAGCTTAAGGATTATCTCGAGGATTAGGGAACGACCCGACAGACCCGATGCCCGCGGCCTCGCTGCTGCGGGCATCTTCTTTTGCATGCAAAAACTTTTAGAAAAATGGTCACAAAGTCGAGTTCTGGGTTTTCGCAATGACTCAAATTCGTATTTCTTGCCCGTCTCGACTCCTTCTACGGGCAAATTGGGGCGTAAACGTCGCCGCATCGCGGAAAATGATGGTTCTGAAAACCCAAAACTCGATTTTGTGACCAGAAATTTCAAAATTATTGCAAGGAAGGCAGTGAGGGCCCTATGAATGAGGCCGTTTATGAGTTCTTCGCCACGTGCCTGCCGGGCGCCGAGAAGCTCCTGGCGGATGAGCTGCACGGACTCGGCGTGAGGAAGGTGCGTCCGCTGTCCGGCGGCGCGTCGTTTTTCGGCGCGCCTGAGGACGCCCTGCGTGCGTGCCTGTGGTCGCGACTCGCGGGGCGCGTTAACCTCACGGTGGGTCGCGTGGCGGCGCGCGACGCCGATGCCCTGTACGCCGGCGTGCGCGAGCTTCCCTGGGAGGCGGTGATCGCCGAGGAGGCGAGCATCGCCGTGCGGGCGAGCGGCACCAACGCCGAGCTGCGCAACACCCAGTTCGTCGCCTTGAAGGTGAAGGACGCCATCTGCGATCGTTTGGCCGAGGTTCGTGGCGCGCGACCCGATGTGAATCCCCAGCAACCCGATGCCCTTCTTGAAGTGCGTCTTCGAGAGGAGAAGGCGACGCTCTCGCTCGATCTGTCGGGCCGCTCCCTCACACGCCGGGCGTACCTCGGCGATGAGGCCGCGGAGGAGGCGCCCGCGGTGGTGTCGCAGGCGGCGACGTTGCTGGCGGCAGTTGGTGCGGTCGAGCTGTTTGCGGAGGGAACGACGTTTCTCGACCCCGTCGACGACGACAGCATCCTCGCCCGCGAGGCAGCGGAGGTGCGCGAGGACCGGGCACCGGGCCTCTTGCGCGAACGATGGGGGTTCACGGGCTGGACGGCGTTTCCCGAAAAAGCCTGGGACGCTCTGTTGGACGAGGCGGACGAACGCTGCGAGGCGCGCATGGCGCTGCTTGCCACCGCGCCGGTGCGTCCCGATGCCCCCCGGCTCGTGGCCAGCGTCGCCTCGGCCTTTCGGGCCGACGACGACGCCGAGGCCGTGGCTGCCCGGGCTGCCTGCGTGGCCGCTTCCCGCGAGGCGCCGGCCGGTTCTCGCTTCGCCTTCGCCGGTTTCGAGGGCATGGCCGCGAAGTTCAAGGAGGAGCCGGCGGCGCGTCTCAAGCTTGGCCGCGGGCGCTCCGAGACAACGATAGAGGTGTTCGACGAGCCGCCGCGGCGTCCCGCCGTTATCGCCGTGGCCAACCCCGCCGGGGGTGCCGACATTCCCGTCGAGGTGAACGACCCGGCGGCCGTCCAGTTCGCGAGTCGTTTGCGTAAGGTGGCCCGCGAGCGGCGCAAATGGGCGGCGCGCGAGGGGGTGGCCTGCTATCGTCTCTACGATGCCGATGTGCCGGAATACGCCTGCGCCATCGATCTGTACGAGGGGGCGGCCGAGGCCGAGGGCGAGCTGTACGCCCATGTGGCCGAGTACGCGCCGCCCAAGTCCGTCGACCCCGAGCAGGCCCGCGCGCGTTTCGAGGACGTGCTCGCTTTGGTGCCCGTCGTGCTGGGCATTCCGCCGGAGCACGTGTTCTCCAAGTCCCGTTTACGTGCGAAGGGGGGCGGGCAGTACCGCGACGCCGGCGGTCGCCGTTTCGTGACCCACACGAGCGAGGACGGTTTGATCTGCGAGATCGATTTGGGCGGCTATCTTGATACGGGCATCTTCCTCGATCACCGCGTGACCCGCGAGATGGTGGGGAAGATGGCCGCCGGCAAGCGCTTCCTGAATCTGTTCGCCTATACGGGTGTGGCGACGCTGCATGCTGCGGCCGGCGGTGCGAAGGAGACGACGACGGTGGACTTGTCTCAGACGTACCTGGACTGGGCGGCCCGCAATCTTGCGTCCAACGGGTTCGCCTTCGAAGTTGCTGACAAGCCGAATCGGAGGGATCGAACGGACGGAGGCTCGTCGAGGGGTCGGCGGGGAGGGGCGGCCAACAAGCTCGTTCGCGCCGACGTCACCCGCTGGATCGCCGAAGCGCGCCGGCGCCGCGATTGCTACGATCTCATTTTCGTGGACCCGCCGACCTTCTCCAATTCGAAGGCCATGGGCCGGCGCACCTGGGACGTGCAGCGCGACCATGTGGAGCTGCTCATCAGTGTCTCGCGTCTTTTGGCCGACGGGGGCGTGGCGGTGTTCTCCTGCAACCTGCGCACGTTCAAGCCGGCCATCGAGGAGCTGGGGCGCTGCGGCGTGGAGCTTGAGGACATCACCGCCCGCACCATCCCCCACGACTTTGAGCGAAACCCTCGTATCCACAAGTGCTATCTGGTGCGCCGAAAATAAATTTTCGCCTTTGGGAAAATAGGGTCTTGCAAAGCGAAGCCCCTTCGTTATAATACTATCTTGCGCGTCAGGGCAAAGGTTCTGAAAGCGACATTCCTCGGTAGCTCAACGGCAGAGCATCCGGCTGTTAACCGGAGGGTTGTAGGTTCGAATCCTACCCGGGGAGCCAGAATTTTACGAGTCCGCTTCGGCGGGCTCGTTTTCTTTTCCAATGCCGTTCCCGTGGAGCAATCACCTCATGAGAATTGTGACCTCGCATTCTGGGTTTCTTTGCTATTATTAACCAATCCGGCAAGCTGTTTTGTCGGCAACCGCAGAAGTGCGGGCGTGGCGGAATTGGCAGACGCGCCAGATTTAGGTTCTGGTGGGCAACCCCCGTGAAGGTTCAAGTCCTTTCGCCCGCACCATTTCCCGCCCGTGTTCCGTTTGGGTCGTGCGGCCGTGACGCGTCTTGTCAGAGGCGCGCGAAGACAAAGGAGAATTACCTTGGCAGTCCCCGCAGTATTTAGGAAGTACAACGAGATCAGCCTCATCAAGCGCATTCTCGTTGGCCTTGCCGTTGGCATCGTCTTGGCGCTGCTCATCCCGAATGTGCAGCCTTGGACTGACATCATCACGCTTCTGGGCTCGCTGTTCGTCGGCGCGTTGAAGGCCGTCGCCCCCGTGCTCGTGTTCTTCCTGGTCATCAGTGCCCTTTGCAACGCCCAGGGCGCCGGCACCATGAAGACCGTCGTCGTGCTCTACGTCATCAGCACGCTTGTCGCGGCCATTGTCGCCCTCATCGGCAGCGAGATCTTCCCGACGTCCCTCACGCTCGACACCTCATCCATGGTGGAGCAGGCCGCGCCCGAGGGCATCGGAGAAGTGCTCACCACGCTGCTCATGAACATCGTGGCCAACCCGGTGGACGCGCTTATGAACGCCAACTACGTGGGCATCCTCGCCTGGGCCGTGGTGCTCGGCATCGCCTTGCGCGCCGCCGGCGAGCGCACCAAGGAAGTGTTCACCGCCATCTCCGACGCCGTCTCCAAGGCCGTGCGCTGGGTCATCAATTTGGCTCCCTTCGGCATCATGGGCCTGGTGTACGTCTCGGTGAGCACCTCGGGCCTGGAGATCTTCACCGAGTACGGTCACCTCATTCTGGTGCTCGTGGCCTGCATGCTCATCATCGCGCTGGTCACCAACCCCCTCATCGTGTGGATCTGCACGCGCAAGAACCCCTATCCGCTCGTGCTGCGCTGCTTGAAGGACTCCGGCCTGACGGCCTTCTTCACCCGCAGCTCTGCCGCCAACATCCCGGTGAACATGGAGCTGTGCCGCAAGCTCGGCCTGAACAAGGACAACTACTCGGTGTCTATCCCGCTGGGCGCCACCATCAATATGGCCGGCGCGGCGGTTACCATCACGGTCATGACCATGGCCGCCTGCCAGACCATCGATCTGGCGGTCGACCCGGTGACGGCCGTCATCCTGTGCGTGCTGGCCGCCGTGTCCGCCTGCGGCGCGTCGGGTGTGGCCGGCGGGTCGCTTCTGCTCATCCCCATGTGCTGCGCGCTGTTCGGCATCAGCAACGATGTCGCCATGCAGGTTGTCGGCATCGGCTTCATCATCGGCGTCATCCAGGATTCCTGCGAGACGGGCCTGAACTCCTCTTCCGACGTGGTGTTCACGGCCACCGCCGAGTACCGCCAGCTCATCAAGGAGGGCAAGGAAGTGCACCTGGGCAAGGACTCCTTCGCCTACCACGAGCTCTCCTAACAAGCTGCGTGCACCGCGCATTTTGAATTACATTGCGGAAGGGAGCCTACGGGCTCCCTTCTCGTTTGCCCTTGTTTGTATCCGACGGCCGAGGTGGTGCCGACCTGCCGGAACGGGCGTACCAGCAGGTCGGGTTCGACTGCGTTCGATGGCCCCGGCCAAGAGGGGCCTCAGTGGGATTGTCTCGTCTTCGCCTTGTCTTGCTCGGCGCGCGGCGCGGCGGTTTCCACGAGGTGGCGGGTGGTGAGAAGGCCCGCTGCCATAAGGAGGCCGAGAGCGCTAAAGGAAAGGCGCATGGCGTCGGCCTGGGCGGACGCCTTCACGTCCACGAGCTTGTCGACCTGCGCGGCGTCGGCCCCCCAGGTTCTCGCCTCGTCGGAAAAGGCGCTGTCGCTCATGAGCGTCGAGGCGGTTTCCGCAGCGGGAGCCACATAGCTCTGGTCGATGCCCGCCGAGGCGGCCTGGGACGCGAATCCTCCCGCCATGGTGAGGAGAAGGAAGGTCCCGGCAAGCGCGGTGCCGAGGGCGAGCCCTATGCTGCGGGCGGCTCCCTGGATTCCGCCGGACTGCTCGGCCTCCTCGCGCGTCACCGCGCAGGCGACGGCGTTGTTGGCCTGGGAGTTGACGGCGCCCACCCCGAAGCCGCCGAGCGCCATGCCGCCAAACAGGGCCGTCGTCACCCCGTGCTGCTGCACGCCCAAAGCCATGAGTCCGCACGCGCAGGCGATGGCGATAAAGCCGACGCGGATGATGAGCCGGGATGAGAGGTGCGGCGCGAGCTTGGGGAGAAAGGTGGCCAGAAGGAACATGGGGATGCCCGACAGGAGCGAGAGCATTCCGGTCTGCAGCGCCGTGAACCCGGTGACGAGCTGTAGGTAGGGCGTGGCCAGGATGCCGACCGCCCCCATGTAGAAGAACGGCAGGGCGACCGCCGACAGGCCCGCGCGCACGCTGGGGGAGGTGACGAACGCGCGCGGTATGAGGGGGTTGCCGCGGCGCTGGGCGCGCCGCTCGGTGGGAACGAGCAGTCCGAGGAGCACCAGACCCACGACGATGGCGGGCAGGGTGGGGGGCAGCCCGCACAAGGTGAAGGGGCAGAGCTTCTGGGGGCTAGCGATGCCCCAATCCGACAGGTGCGCCACGCCGAACAGCACAAGTCCCATGCCGAGGGCGGCCACGACGGTGCCGGCGACGTCGAAGTGCGTGTGGCCGCCGGAGGCGGGCGTGCGGGGGATGAGCCGCGCGCAGCAGAGCACTACAACGAAGTAGGCCGCCATGATGGCGAAGGTGAGCCGGAAGCCCGACGAGTCCATGACGATGCCCAGGATCAGGGGCGAGAGCGTCGAAAGGGCGGCCGCGCCGGCGATGGTGCCGAACGCGATGGCGCGCTGCCGTCCCTGGTAGAGCGCCGCGACCAGGCCGAGCACCGAGGGCGTGACCAAGCAGACGCCGAGTCCCGTGACAACGCGCCCGCCCCAGGTGAACGAGAAGATGGCGGGGGAGAGCGCCGCCGTGATCTCTCCCAGCGCGGCCAGGGAGAGGCCGATGGCCAGTGTGCGCCTCAGGCCGATCGTCACGCCGATGAGCCCGCCGGCGATCATGAACGCGCCGGCGATGAGCGAGAACAGCGTGGTCGCCATCTGGATGTCGTCGAGGGTGGCGCCCAAAGTCCCCACCAGGCTCGCCGTGGCGAGGTTCATCGCCGCGCTGTCACTCGAGGTGCCGATCTGGGCGAGAGCGAGAACGACCAGGGGCGCGTACGTCGCTTTCGCCGTTGTTTCCGTTCGCCGAGTTGCGCCCTCGGCGGTGAGGATCGTTATCGCCATAGTGAACCTCTCAACTTGCCGCGGCGCCGTCTGGCGCCGTCTCGATATCTTGTTGTCTCGTAGGGAATTTTCCCCCGAATGCGCCCCTCGTCCTTCGTGTCGCCCGAAATCTCGTGCAACTGTTGCCATCTTGCCACGGTATCGTCGCCCGCGACTGTTGCGGGCGGGTCTACACTAGCGAGGGGAGACGCGCTCGCGTTTCCCGGATGCGTGTGAGGAGGAGCGATGAACAGTAGACAGGGGGCGCTTTTGAGGGCGCTGCTCGAGGCCAGCGATTACCGGACGTCCGCCGATTACGCTCGACGGCTCGGCTGCTCCGATCGCACGATCCGCACTGACGTGAAGGCCCTCAACGCCTTTTTCGAACATGAGGGATTTGCCACGCGGGTGGGCCGGCAGCGCGGCGCCGGCCTGCGGCTCTCGCTCGTGCCCGACGAGGAGAACCGCCTTGTGCGGCTGCTCGAAGAGAGCGAGACCGAGATGCACCCGCGCTACGAGCGGCTGTGCCAGGAGATGATCGCGCTGACATGCCATCCGGGGCCCCATACCGCCGAGAGCCTGGCGCGGCGCATGTTCCGCAACAAGCAGCAGATCCAGTCCGATCTGCGCTGGTGGCAGGGCATGCTCGAGGTGAGCGGGCTCTCGTTGTCCGTCGGGCGCCAGATCACGGTCGAGGGCCCCGAATGGACCATCCGGGGCTTCGTCATGTCCATGCTGTTCTCGTTTTCCACCGCCGCAGTGCGCCGGCGCATCCTGCCGTCGCTGTTCGGGACGATCGACCCTTACGACCGGCAGTTTCTGGAGCGCTGCATCGCCGAGATGCAGCGCGATCTCGGCTTCGAGTTCTCCAGCAACGCGCAGTGGCAGTTCGGTGTGTACCTGTGCATCATGGTGACGCGCATCCGGCTTGGATATGGGCTCACCTCCTGGCGCGGCGCGGACGGGGCCACGCCGTTTTTCGCCTACCTGAAGAAGCGGCTGGAGCGTCACTTCTCGCTTGCGGTGAGCGACGCGGAGATGGGGCTTCTGCGCGACATGGCCCATTGCTGCACGTGGCAGTGGAGCCTGGCCGCCATGGAGGCCTACGAGCCGGGCGAGCGGGCGCGCGCGGTCACCGACGACATCGCCTCGGCCCTCGAGAACGCGTTCGGGCTGCCGCTGCCCGAGGATCTGCGCAAGCCTCTGGCCATCCTGTTCGAGAGCGGCCTTGCGCGGCGCACGTGCGGCCTGGTCGCCCCGAACCCCAACGAGGAGGCCGTGAAGTACGAGACCATGGACGGCGCCTGCCTTCTCGCCTCGGTGCTCTGCGAGGTGCCCTCTCTTGTCGAGGCCGACCTGTTCAGCCCGGATTACGCCCGAATCGCGCTCGTGCTGCTCGACTACCTCGATCAGGCCGGCGCCCTGCGCTGCTACCGCGTGGGGCTTGTGGTGAACTGCGGAATCGATCTGGCCCTGTGGGGCGCGCACCGCATCGAGAAGCTGACGAGCCGTCTCAAGGTGACCGACGTGCTGACGGAAAACGAGGTGCTCGCCGCCGTGGCGCGTCCGAACTCGACGCTGCTCGAGCGCTTCGACTTCCTCGTCTCGTTCGAGCCGCTGGATGTCGATTTCCCCAGCGTGACCGTGTCCCCGGGTGTCAGCCGCAGCGACGTCGACCATATCATCGCCTCGGTGCCGCTCTGGCGGTGGGGCCGGGAGGTGCACACCGCGTGGGAGCGGGGGACGCTTTCGGTGGGATCCTCCCCGGAGAGCCTGTTCGGCTCGCTCCACGAGCGCCTGTCGGCGGACGGGCTCATCGACATGCCGCCTGCACGCTTCGAGCGGCTCGTGTGGACGCTGTCTGTCGTGAAGGATCGCACGCTCGTGTTCGCCTGGTGCGGTTCGGGCGTCCGGAGAACGGGCATACGCATCTATCGCCTGGAAGAGGGCGAGGGCGCCGAGTGCGGGCAGTGCACCATGGCCGCCGTGCTCGTCGCGGCGCCCGGGGACCGGTCGGACCTCACCCCCCTCACGCAGGGATTCAAGCGGCTGGTGGAGGACTACGCCGACACCTCTGACTTGGTGAGCGACGACGGCTTCTTCGTCTGCTTCCCCGAGCCGGAGTAGGAGCGAGACCGGGGCGGCCCGGAAGGGAGTCGGCTGATTCGGCGCGGGTGCGGCGGCCTGCTCGGAGGGCGCTTTCGGGCCACGGGCCGGATGGCAGAAAGAAAGGGAGGCTCGCGCCTCCCTTTCTGCTTCGGTCGGTTTCCTCGATCGATCGGCTGCCGCTACTTTGCGTCGCGCTCGTAGAGGGTCTCGCCCTCCTTGATGGTGGCGAGCACCTGAATGTCGCGGATCTCGCGCGGGTCGACGGCCAAGGGGTTGCGGTCGAGCACCACGAGGTCGGCCAGCTTGCCCGCCTCCAGGGTTCCCTTGTCGGCCTCCTCGCCGTACTGGTAGGCGCCGTTGTAGGTGATGGCGCGCATGGCCGCATACGGCGTCACCTTCTGGTCCTCGTCCAGCTGGACGCCGGCCTTGGTGATGCGGTTCACGGCGCACCAAGCGGCCTCCAGCAGGTTCGGGCGCAGCACCGGAGTGTCGGTGTGCAGGGTGAAGGGCAGCCCGGCCCGCTCGGCGTCGCCGCAGGCGCTCACGCGGCCGCCGCGCACCGATCCTAAGTTCCGCAGGTGCGCGTCGCCCCAGTACCACACGTGCGAGGAGAAGATCGAGGGGATCATGCCGATCTCGGCCATCTTCTCGTACTGGTCGGTGCGCGCCGTCTGGGCGTGGATCATCACCGGGCGCAGGGCCATCTTCTCCGGGTTGTCCGAAGCGTTCCGCGCCGCTTCGTAGACGCGCAAGAGCTGGTCGGCAGCTGCGTCGCCGTTGCAGTGGCACAGAAGCTGGTGGTTGGAGTCGATGGCCATCTTCGCGAAGGCGATGGCGTCCTCGTCGGTCATGGTGCTGTAGGCCACCCAGTCCTTCTCGCCGTCGGGGCCGGCCGTGTAGGGCTCGGTCATCCAGGCGGTGAGCCCCTGGGGGGAGCCGTCGAGGAACATCTTCAGGCCGCCGAAGCGGAAGTGCCCGGTGTAGTGCTGACTATCGAACTCGGCATTGTCGGCGAGCGTGGCCATCACGTCCGAGCCCCACATGGGGTAGCTCACGATGTCCATCTTCAGAAGGCCCGCCTTTGCCAGGCTCACCAGGACGCCGGCCATGTCGGGGGCGGTGGCGCCATCCTGGCAGGTGGTCACGCCGTGCTCCAGGTAGATGCGCTGCATGTCGGGCACCATGGCCGCGAAGTCCAGCCCCAGACGGGGGGTCGTCACGGCGTAGAGCGGGTTCATGGCCGCCGGCTCCTCGGCGTAGCCGTCCAAATCGCCCGAACCGTTGATGCGCCCGTAGCGGCCACCGTCCGGATCGGGTGTCGTCGGCGTGATGCCGGCCAGCTCGAGCAGGCAGTCGTTGGCCACGCCCATGTGGTTGGACACGTGCGTGATGAGCACGGGCACGTCGGTGGACACGGCGTTCAGGATGGACTTGTCGGGGTGGCGCTGCTCGACGAGGTTGTTCTGGTCGTAGCCGTTGCCCATGATGACGCCGTCCGGGCCGATGTTGCGCTCGGCGGCGAACTTCTTCAGCGTCTCGGTGATCTCGTCGAAGGAGGTGCACTCGGACAGGTCGGCGTACAGCAGGTACTGCAGCGCGCCGGTGAAGTGGCTGTGCGGGTCGATGAGGCCGGGCAGCACCGCGGCACCGCCCAGATCCACCTCCTCGGCGCCGTCGGCGAGACGGCGGGCCTCCTCGGCGTCGCCGATGTAGGCGATGCGGCCGTCATCGTCGACGAGGAGCGCGTCGGCGGTGTCGACGTCATCGACCATGGTGACGAAGGTGGCGTTGGTGAAAAGCCGTTTCATAAATTTCCTTTCAAACACGCGCGAGTTACATCTCGCGGTCGACTACCGGCTCGAAGGGCATCTCGTCGGCCGTCTCGGCCACGATGGTCTCCTCCTTGCCGTCCTCTTCCTTCTTGAAGATGGTGATCCAGCGGGTCGTGAACAGGCCGAGCAGGATCAGCACGCCGGAGACCACGTAGGAGGTGATAGTGGACTGAATGCGGGCATCGGAGTTCAGCTGCACCAGCTCGGCGCGCTGGGCATCGTCCATGGGGATGTCGGCGATGGTCTGCTCGAACTGCGCATCGCCCATGAGCGAGATGTTGCGCTCGGCCACGGCGGTGCGGATCTCGGGGGTGATGACGGGGCTGTCGGCCATGGCGTTGTCGATGTTGGCGGTGATGCCGAACAGCAGGACCGCGCCGATGGCGGCCACGCCGATGGCCTGGCCCACGTTGCGCATGGTGGTCTGGATGCCGCCGGACTGCGAGGCGTCGCGCTCGTTGACGGCCAGGGCCACGATGTTGTTGGCCTGGGCGGAGACGATACCGGCGCCAGCGCCGGCCACGGCCAGGCCCAGCCACATGAGGCCGTTGACCTCAGAGCCGTGCAGCGAGAAGGCCATGGGGATGAAGGCGCAGGCCATCACGATGTAGCCGACCTGGATGACGCGGCGCGGGTTGGCGTTGGGCATAAACTTCGGAATGCCCAGCGAGAAGATGAAGGTGGGGATGCCGACGGCCAGCGCCATGACGCCCATGAGCACCGGGGACCAGCCGGCAACGAGCTGCAGGTAGGGGGACAGGAGGATAGCCTGAACGCCCATGAAGAAGAAGGTGATGGCGCTTGCCACGAGGCCGGCGCGCACCTGCGGGGTCTTCAAGAAGGACTGGGGCAGAAGGGCGATGCCGTTCTTCTGCTCGACGCGCTTCTCCACGGGCACCAGGATCACGAGCAGGATCAGGCCGAGAATGGCCATGGGCAGGGCCGGGGAGATGCCGAAGATGGTGAAGGGGCACTCGGCGAAGGGCTCGATGAGGCCCCAGGCGGAGATGCGGGAGAGGCCGACGAGGAACAGGAACAGGCCCGTGGCGGCGATGCCCGTGCCCAGCCCGTCGAACTTCAGCTTCTCAGCGGGCTTCTCGATGGCCGGCAGCTTGAAGGACAGCAGCAGCACCAGGGCGAAGTACACGGCCAGGGCGCCGAAGGTCACGCGGAAGCCGCCGAACTGCATGACGATGCCCAGGAACAGCGGCAGGAAGGCCGACAGTCCCGAGGCGGCGCCGATGCAGCCGAAGGCCAGCACGCGGTTTTTGCCATGGTAGATGAACGGAATGAGGCCGAGCACCGAGGGGATCATGAAGCTGGCGCCGAAGCCGACAAGGATGCGGCCGCCCCAGATGAAGATCGTCATGTTCGGCGACAGCGCCATGACCAGCTCGCCGGCGGCGCACAGGGCCGCGCCGAGGCGGAAGTTGGTGCGCCAGCCGATGATGGTGCCCACGAGTCCTCCGGCCACCATGAAGGCGCCGGCCATGAGCGAGTACACCATGTTCGCCAGCTGAATGTCGGGGGTCGTCGCACCGAGCACGTCGACCAGCTGTTGGTTGGCCAGTCCGAGCGCGCCGTTGTCGCCCGACGTTCCCATCTGCGCCAGAATCAGCACGATAATGGGCAGCACGAGGAACTTCTCAACACCCCCCTCGGGATGTGTCGCTTTGCTCTTCGCCATTATGTCCTCCTTTAATCTTGGATGGGATGTCTACGCCGAAAAGGGTAGTCTCGTCGGCTCCCTTCGTTATTCGGCGGCGCTCATTGTAGAAAGATTGCTTCCTTTTCGACTGTGAAACGTTTTCCGTTGCAACGGAAATGCTTCATGTGCGAAAAGGAAACACCGGTTCCTATACTGCTCGACGGTCAATTTCCGCGCGGCCCTTCTCGGCACCCCGACAAGATGCGAGGGGGCGCGGTTTGCGAACGAGCATGGCAAGAAGAAAGGAATCACTTCATGGCAAAGACCTCCAAGACCCCGAAAGCCCCCAAGTCCTTCAAGTCCTACGCGCTGAACAAGTGCCTGATCGGCTACGGCGCGGTAAACGGCGTCATCAACGCCGCCATCTTCGCCGGCATCAATGCCGGCGCCCCTGATACCATGTTCGGTATGCACGACATCGTGCACGACCTCGCCTTCACCGGCCTGCTCCTCGGCATGCTGCTGTTCGCGTGCGTGGTGCCGCTCACCCGTATGGATCTGCGCAAGGGCGTTTTCTCGCTGTCCGGTGCCTCCCGCGGCGCGTTCCCGCTCGTGTCCGCGTCCTACGCGGTGTCCATCCTCGGCGTCGGCGCCCTCGCCGCCGTCGTCATGACCGGCGCCGGCGCTCTTTTGTCTCTGGCGCTGCCCGCCGCCGGCGCAACGGTGACCGGCATGATGTTCCTCAAGGGCCTCGTGTGCGCCCTTGGCGGCGCGGTCGCCGGCTGGTTCACCATCAGCTTCGTGGTGCGGGGCCAACAGAAGGCCGACGAGGTGGCGGCCGCCATGGCCTCCAAGACTGCCGAGGCAGCGCTCTAGGGCAATCTGCTTGGATCTGCGCTTGCGCCCGTCGAGATCGGTCTTGCGAGAGGCCGTTCCCGGCGGGCGCGCTTTGTTTCGAGCGAGGCGCGGGGGCTGCTTGTCGAAACAGGTCGGGAACGAATCGGTGGCTCGCCGATGGCAAGGTTGCCCCTAAGGTTCCTCCGTGCCCACCCTTCCGTAACGGCATTCCGGGTTTTCGCCGATGGCATCAGCGCGATGTCCATAATGAGGCGCGCCGGGCGACTTCGGCAAGTTGTGCCGGCAGACGAAGATCCCGATGAAAGGAATGCTCATGGCCAAGTCAATGGCTGGCTCGGCGCCCGCGGCGCCGACGCGGTCCGCTAAGCCGTTCAATTCATACTTGCTGAATAAGTGCATCGTCGGTTACGGCATCATCAACGGCATCATCAATGCGGTCATTTTCTATCTTATGCACCTGTCCGAGCCCGAGCTCCTCTTCAGCGAGGCCGACATCTTCCATGACTTCGCGCTTACGGGGGTTCTGCTCGGCATTCTGCTGTTCGTCATCGTGGTGCCGCTCACCCGCATGGATCTGCGCAAGGGCGTTTTCTCCGGGCCGAATGTCGCCAATCTCGGCGGCGCGGCGTCTCTCGTGCCGGCGAGCTACGCTCCGGCATTGCTCGTGGCAACGGTTGCCGCCACCGTCTCGCTGATGGGCGTCGGCGCTTTCGCCTGCGTGCTTCTGCCGCTGCCGCTTACCGTGACGGGCCTTATGCTGCTCAAGGGCCTTGTGTGCGCTTGCGCCGGGGCCGTCGCCGGGTACATCACGATCTGCTACGTCGTGCGCTCCGGCAAAAGCGAGGCCTAAGCGGCGGTCTGCAGAGTCCCGGTGCCCTGCTTGGGACGGGCGGGGATCGCCAGAGTACGTCGAATCGACGCTCCTGGGAGACGCGGGATGCCCCGCGTCTCTTTTTTGTGTCATGGTGTCGGTGACGTGTAGCCACTGTGGGAGGGTTGTGGCATAATAGCGAACCGTGCGCTTCCGCGGCGGATTCCCGTGGCGGATCGCCGAGGAAGTGTTCGCGCGGGCGATAAGCCCGTAACGTGTCAGGAAACGATGGAGGAACTATTCGTGGAAACTAAGGTTGAGTCCCTGGAGGGCAATAAGGTCAAGGTCACCGTCACGGTGGACGCCGCTGATATCGACGGCCGCATCAAGAAAACCTACAAGGACTTCGCTCGCAAGTACAACTTCCCGGGATTCCGCAAGGGCAAGGCCCCGCGCCCGGTTATCGACAACGCCCTCGGCGCCGAGGCGGTCGTCGGCACCGTCACCGAGGAGCTGCTGAACGGCACGTGGACGGCCGCGATCGACGAGGCCAAGCTCGCCCCGGTGGGCGGCCCGGTCATGGAGACCAACGAGATCGTGAAGGCCGGCGAGCCCTACGAGTACTCCTTCACCATCGAGCTGCGCCCCGAGGTAGAGCTTACCAGCTACGAGCCCGTGGCCATCGAGATGCCTTTCGCCGAGGCCACCGATGCCGAGATCGACGAGCAGGTCGAGGCCATGGCCGAGCACTACACCGACTATGAGGACGCTTCTGCCGCCACCAAGATGAAGCCGGAGAACTACGCCGACCTCACCATGAAGGCCACCGACGCCGACGGCAACGAGATCGCCGCGCTCACGAGCGAGTCCCGTCTGTACGGCCCGGGCACCGGCATGTTCTCCGAGGCCTTCGACGAGGAGATCCTCGGCATGAAGAAGGGCCAGACCAAAGAGTTCACGCTCGAGATTCCCGAGGACGAGACGGCCGTGCTTCTGGCCGGTCAGGCGGGCAAGCCCGTTACCTTCGAGGTTACCTGTAACGTGGTGAAGAAGAAGGTCACGCCCGAGGTCACCGACGAGTGGGCCAAGGAGAAGATGGGCTTCGAGTCCGTCGAGGACATGCGCGAGCGCATCAAGGAGTCGCTGGATATGCAGAAGAGCTCTTTGATGCCGCGCATCAAGGAGAACAACATCATGGTCGAGCTGCGCGACCGCGTCGAGGGCGACGTGCCCGAGTCCCTGGTTGAGCAGGCCGAGACGTCGCTGCTCCAGGACTTCTTCGGCCAGCTGCAGCAGGCCGGCATGACCTTCGACGCCTATCTGGCCAGCCAGAACATCACGCCCGATCAGTTCAAGGCCGACCTGAAGGCCCAGTCTGCCGACCAGGTGAAGGAAGAGCTCGCCCTTGAGGCCTGGGCTCGCCACAACAACATGGAGATCACCGATGCGGACGTCGCCGCCGAGTTCGCCAAGACCGGCGTGGAGGATCCCGCGGCGCTGGAGCAGGAGTGGCGCGACGCCGGCCGTCTGCACCTCATCCGCACGGGTCTTTTGCGCCAGAAGGCCATCGAGGATCTCATGGAGAACGCGAACGTGACCGAGGTGGACTTCGCCGCCAAGGCCGCTGAGGAGAAGAAGGCCGCCAAGAAGCCGGCGAAGAAGAAGGCCGCCAAGAAGGACGAGGCCGAAGAGGCCGCCGAGTAGCTTTCCGGCTGGCACGATTTCGAAGGGGCGGGTTTCACCGCCCCTTCTGCTATTTTCGCTAGGAGTCTTGCGCTGCGAACGGATGTATAGCAATATGATCTTGAACTATGTGGAGGCCGCTGCGAGCGGCCCTATTTACGAAAGCGAGGTATCTATGGGCATCGAACGCGTGAACAACGCCCTCATCCCCTACGTCATCGAGCAGTCGCCGCGCGGCGAGCGCAGCTACGACATCTACAGCCGCCTGCTCAACGACCGCATCATCTTCCTCGGCGAGCAGATCGACGACCACGTGGCCAATTCGGTCGTGGCGCAGCTTTTGCACCTGGAGGCCACCGATCCGGACAAGGACATCTCCCTGTACATCAACTCGCCCGGCGGCTCGGTCACGGCCGGCCTCGGCATTCTGGACACCATGAACTTCATCAAGTGCGACGTGTCCACCATCTGCATCGGCGAGTGCGCCTCCATGGCCGCGGTGCTCCTCTCCTCGGGCACCAAGGGCAAGCGCTTCGTGCTGCCGAACTCCATGGTGCTCATCCACCAGCCCTTGGGCGGCGCCCAGGGCCAGCAGACGGAAATCGCCATCGTGGCCGACTTCATGCTGAAGACGCGCAAGCGCCTGAACAAGATCCTGTCCGAGAACACCGGCCAGTCCATCGAGAAGATCCAGCTCGATACCGAGCGCGACAACTACATGACCGCGGAGGAGGCCAAGGAATACGGCCTCGTCGACGAGATCATCTACCATCACGGCGCCATGCCCGGAGAGAAGAAGAGCGAATAAGACCCCATGAACCATCGTCACGACAATTACGGCCCCACTGACACCAATTATTTCTGCGCCTTCTGCGGCAAGACCGGAGACCAGGTCAACGCCATGATCTCCGGCCCCAACGGCATCTACATCTGCGACGAGTGCATCTCGGTGTGCGCCGATGCCATGATGCGGGACATGGGCTACGCCATGGCCCAGGAGGTGGAGATGCTGGAGGACGATCCCCGCCGCATGGGCTGGATGAACCCACCGGCCGCCCAGGTCGAGCGTCAGGCCAGTCCCGTGGTCGACAACGCCCCCTCGCCGGCCGAGGTGCTGGGAGATTTGCCGACGCCCCACGAGCTGTACGCGCGCCTGTCCGAGCACGTCGTCGGCCAGGAGGAGGCCAAGCGCGCCCTTTCCGTGGCCGTCTACAACCACTACAAACGCATCTCCATGGGCGCCGCCGCCCAGGAGGGCGACGTGGAGCTGGCCAAGTCGAACATCATGCTCATCGGGCCCACCGGCTCGGGCAAGACGCTTCTGGCCCAGACGCTGGCCCGCACGCTGAAGGTGCCCTTCGCCATCGCTGACGCCACCACGCTCACCGAGGCGGGATACGTGGGCGAGGACGTGGAGAACATCCTGCTCAAGCTCATCACCGCCGCCGACTTCGAGGTGCCCCGGGCCGAGATCGGCATCATCTACATCGACGAGATCGACAAGATCGCCCGCAAGGCCGAAAACCTCTCCATCACCCGCGACGTATCCGGCGAGGGCGTCCAGCAGGCGCTCCTCAAGATCGTCGAGGGCTGCGAGGCGAGCGTGCCTCCCCAGGGCGGCCGCAAGCACCCCCAGCAGGAGCTCATCCCCATCGACACGACGAACATCCTGTTCATTCTGGGCGGTGCCTTCGTGGGCCTGGCCGACATCGTGGCCCAGCGCGTGGGCACCACGTCCCTCGGCTTCGCCAGCGAGCTGCCCGCCTCCAAGAAGGAGTCCGAGGCCGAGCTTCTGAAGAAGGTGCTGCCGGAGGACTTGAACAAGTACGGCATGATCCCCGAGTTCGTGGGCCGCATTCCGGTTATCACCTCCTTGAACGAGCTGTCGGAGGAGGATCTCGTCCGCATCCTCGTCGAGCCGAAGAACGCGCTCGTCAAGCAGTACACCCGCATGTTCGAGTTCGAGGACTCGCGCCTCACCTTCGAGCCGGCGGCGCTTTCCGCCATCGCCCATGAGGCGGTGGAACACGGCACCGGCGCCCGCGGCCTGCGCTCCATCTGCGAGCGCGTGCTCATGGACGTCATGTACGACTTGCCGGAGCACAAGGGCGCCACCTCCGTCACGGTGCGCGCGAGCGATATCGCCGGCGAGACGCGCCCCGAGATCGTCGAGATCGCCGACGGAAGCGCTCAGGTGGCTCTTTCTGCGTAAGGCAGCGGGCCTTCTGTGCGATAATCGCCCAAGGCAATCTGGCGGGCGGCCGCGTGCGTGCCGCCCGCCTTGTTTTATACCGAGCAATCAGGGAAAGCGAGGGCAAGGGCCTATGTCCGAGGACAAGAAGAAGTCCACCGACTACGCCGCCATGGAGCGGCCCATCTTCGAGGCGTGGAAGGACGCCGGCTACTTCCAGCGCACGCCGGGCTTCGGCGAGCATGCCGACGAATCCTACACCATCGTCATCCCGCCGCCGAACATCACCGGCGTGCTGCACATGGGGCATGCCCTGAACGACACCATCCAGGACGCCTGCATCCGCCGCGCCCGCATGCGGGGCTTTAAAACCCGCTGGATCATCGGCACCGACCACGCCGGCATCTCCACCCAGACTAAGGTGGACAAACGCTTGGCCGAGCAGGGCATCTCGCGCTTGGAAATCGGCCGCGAGGCGTTCATCGAGGAATGCTACAAGTGGCGCGAGGAGTACGGCACCACCATCGTGAACCAGATCAAGGGCATGGGCTGCTCCTGCGACTACTCCGACGAGCACTTCACGCTCGAGCCGGCCTACGTGCGCGCCGTGCGGAAGCTGTTCACCGACTGGTACCACGAGGACATCATCTACCGCGGCAAGCGCATCGTGAACTGGTGCCCGCACTGCACCACGGCCATCGCCGACGACGAGGCCGAGTACGTGGACGAGGCGGGGCATCTGTGGTACCTGCGCTACCCGCTCGCCGAGCCGGTGGACGGCCTGGAGTACCTGGTCGTCGCCACCACGCGTCCCGAAACGATGCTGGGCGACACCGGCGTGGCCGTGAACCCCAAGGACGAGCGCTTCGGGCACCTCGTGGGCAAGACGGTGAAGCTGCCGCTCGTGGATCGCGAGATTCCCATCTTCGCCGACTGGCACGTGGATACCGAGTTCGGCACGGGCTGCGTGAAGGTGACGCCGTCGCATGACCCCAACGACTGGGCCATGGGGGAGCGCGCCGGTCTTGAGCGCATCAACATCTTCGACGAGACGGCCCATGTCGTGGAAGGCTACGGGAAGCTCTCCGGCATGGACCGCGACGAGGCCCGCGAGGCCATCGTGGCCGCCTTCGAGGAGCTGGGCCTGCTCGATCACGTGGAGGACCACGATCACTCCGTCATGACCTGTTACCGCTGCCATACCAAGCTGGAGCCCTGGGAGTCCGAGCAGTGGTTCGTGGCCGTGGACGCCCTGAAGGAGCCGGCGGCCCGCGTGGTGGAGGACGGCTCCATCCAGTTCCATCCCGCGCGCTGGAAGCAGGTGTACCTGGACTGGCTTGAAAACCTGAAGGACTGGTGCATTTCCCGCCAGCTGTGGTGGGGCCACCGCATTCCCATGTTCTACTGCGATACCTGCGGCTGGGAGGACGCCTCGGTGGAGGAAATCGAGGTGTGCCCGGTCTGCGGTGCCCCGGTGCGCCAGGACGAGGACGTGCTGGACACCTGGTTCTCCAGCCAGCTGTGGCCCTTTGCCACCATGGGCTGGACGGAGGAGGGCATGAATGCCCCGCAGATGCGCGACGCCTATCCGACGCAAGTGCTCTCCACGGCCCGCGACATCATGGGCCTGTGGGTGGCGCGCATGGTCATGGCCTCCATGTACTGCTGCGATGAGACCATCCCCTTCGACGATGTCATCATCCATCCGACGGTCATGGCCGCCGATGGCAAGCCCATGTCGAAGAGCCGCGGCAACGGCGTCGATCCCTTGCGCCTTATGGAGGACTACGGCGCCGACGGCATGCGCTTCGGCCTGCTCATGCAGGTGACCGGCGCCCAGGACTTGAAGTTCAACGAGGCGAAGCTGGAAAGCTCCCGCAACTTCGCGAACAAGGTGAAGAACGCGAGCCGCTTCGTTCTCATGAACCTGGAAGGGTATGAGCCCGGCGCGCCCGAACCCACCACGCCGGCCGACCGCTGGATCTTCTCGCGACTGGCCAAGATCGTCGCTGCGGTGGACGCGGCCTACGATAACTTCGAGTTCGGCGAGATCACCCGCGAGCTGTACAGCTTTGTGTGGAACGAGTTCTGCGACTGGTACATCGAGTTCTCGAAGGCGCGCCTGGGGGCCGACGCCGATCCGGCCGACCGCGCCGTGTGCCAGCGCAACCTCGTGTTCGTGCTGGGGCAGATCCTGCGCCTTCTGCATCCCATCATGCCGTTCGTGACCGAGCAGGTCTACGGTGAGATGCCCAAGGATGCCGATGCGGCCCCGATGCTCATCGTGGCCGCGTGGCCCGATGCGGGCGAGCTCGCCGCCTATGTGGACGAGGACGCCGAGCGGGCCATTGCCATGGTGTGCGAGGTGGTGGGTGCCGTGCGTTCCACCCGGGCGCGCTACGGCATCTCCCCGAAGACGGCGCTGCCCGTGGCCGTGAAGGTGGCCGACGAGGCCGATGCCGCGCTGCTTCTGGGCCAGGAACATCTGGTGCGCCAGCTCGCCAACGTGGAGGAGTTCGACGTGGCCGTGGAGGCTTCCAAGCCCGCCGAGTCCGCTGTGGTGCTGGGAAGCGGCCTGGAGGTGTACATCGTGCTGGCGGGGCATGTGGACTTCGCCGCCGAGCGCGCCCGCCTCGTGAAGGAGCGCGAGGGCGTGGCCAAGGATGCCGCCAAGTTCGAGAAGAAGCTCTCCAACCCCGGCTTCCTGGCGAAGGCGGCCCCCGAGATCGTCGAGAAGGACCGCGCCAAGCTCGCCGACCTCACCGACAAGCTCGCCCGTCTGGACGCCCAGATCGCCGAGCTGGGGTAAATCTTTTCGATTCCGAATTACTCACGATTTGATCCGTAGGGGGCGACCTTGGTCGCCCCTTTTCAGTTTCGTGAATCTCCCTTTTTTTGGGAGGGCGGCGCAAGCGCCGCCCCTACGGAGTTTTGCAACTTCGCGCGGTGAGAATGCGCTGCGACGCTACTGTGGTCGGCGCGGGGAACGAAACGGGACATTCTCGCGTCATTTCTGCGATTTGGCTCTGCTAGGCTCTTGCTGAAAGCCTGATAGAGGAGGAGCCATGCAGAAGCGCCGGAGAAGAGTCGACTTCACCAACAGCTGGATGTTCGGGCGGGTCATGACCGACGAGTCGATATGCCGCGATGTCATCAGGGCCGTGCTGGGCATCGAGGCCGTGCGCGTAGAGTACCTGAACGCCGAGCAAGTACTCGAACCTTCCCCGGAGGGCCACGGCGTCCGCATGGACGTGTACGCTCGAGAGGGCGGCTCGGGGGAGCGGGTCTACGACCTGGAGATGCAGGCGCAGCGGGAGCCCCTCCTCGGGAAGCGCTTCCGGTACTACCAGGCTGTCCTGGATGTGAGGGAGCTTCCCGCCGGGGACGACTACGACCGGTTGCCCGAGAGCTTCGTCGTCTTCCTGTGCAGCCAGGATCCCTTCGGGTACGACCTGCCCGTCTACCACCTCGAGCGCCGATGCGACGAGGTCCCCGAATTGCGGCTCGGGGATGCCTCGCACTGGCTCGCGCTGAACGCCCGGGCATGGGAGGACGCGCCGGGCGGCGATCTGCTCGATCTGTTAAGATATGCCCAGACGGGCAAGGCCCTGGGATCGCTCTCGCGCAAGATAGAGGCGGCGGTCGGGCGGGCCAACGAGGATCGAGAGTGGGTGGACAAGGTGTGGTCGGTGAGCACGATCGTGGAGAACGCCGCGCGGCGCGAGCGCATAAACGGCCGCATAGCCTGCGAGGAGGCGCGCGAGGAAGGTCGCCAAGAAGGTCGCCAAGAAGGTCGCGAGGAGGGTTCCGCGCGATTCGCCGCCCTGGCATCCCGGCTCATAGGGGCCGGCCGTGTCGACGACCTTGCGCAAGCGGCGTCCGATCCCGCTCGTCGCGACGAGCTCTTCCGGGAACTGGGAGTCTGAAGTTGCTCATCCTCTAACAGCAACCAATGTGCTTTCGTCTCTCGCCCTCGGCGGAATATACGGTGCGTTCGTGCAGGTGGGGTTCACTTGCTTGCAGGTTTGCTATAATGGGCCGACACGTCATCAATTGCACTCGAATCAGAAGAGGTTGATATGAGCGAGCTTCTTGCCCAGCTGTGGACGCCGGAGATGCAGGCGGCCTTTACTGTCGTTTTGGTTCTGCTGGTCATTTTGTACGTGCTTTCCATCGTGTGGGTCGTGCGCGACGCCTATCTGCGCGGCACCGCCTGGTACATCTGGGCCGTGGTGGCGCTCGTGCCGGTGCTGGGCTTGGTGGCCTACTGCTTGCTGCGCCCTCCGCTGCTCCAGCTCGATCGCGACGAGCAGGAGCTGGAGATCGCGCTCAAACAGCGCCAGCTCATGAAGTACGGCGAATGCGCCAACTGCGGCTATCCCGTAGAGGCGGACTTTGTCCTGTGCCCGAACTGCCACACGCAACTGAAGAACCTCTGCATGCGCTGCAACCACGCGCTTGAGCCCTCTTGGACGGTGTGCCCCTACTGCGCCACCCCCGTGGGCGCCCCGGCGCCGCATGGCACCCGCCAGCGCCGCCCCTCCGGCCAGGCGCGTCAGAGCCGCCCGGCCAGCCAGGGCTAGGCTTTTTTCAACAAGTTAGCCTAAAGGCAGAGCCGCCCCCGTGCGGCTCTGTTTTAATAGGGGAGCATCGGAATCCCGGTGCTTCGAAACGGAGTCGGGGTAGTCAACGCCCCGGCGGAAACCGCGCAGGCGCTCTGTGCGCGCCCGGCGCGAGGAAAGGAGTTCCATGAACATCGTACTGCCCGACGGATCCGTCAAGGAGCTGGAAGAGGGCGCCACCGTCGCCGACGTGGCTGCCTCCATCGGCGCGGGGCTCGCCCGCGCGGCGCTGGCCGGCATCGTCAACGACACCCCCGTCGACTTGGACGCCGTCGTCTCCGACGGCGATTCCGTGGCCATCGTCACCGCCAAGAGCGACGAGGGCCTCGAGCTCATGCGCCATTCCACGGCCCATCTTCTGGCTGCCGCCCTCACCGATATGTACCCCGGTGTGAAGTTCGGCGTCGGCCCGGCCATCGAGAACGGCTTCTACTACGACATCGAGCTGCCCGAGGGCGTGACCGTCTCGCCGGACGACTTCGCCGCCATTGAGGCCCGCATGGCCGAGATCGCCAAGTCCGGCGCCCCCATCGTCCGTCGCGAGGTCAGCCGCGACGAGGCGCGGGAGATCTTCGCCGACCAGCCGCTCAAGCTCGAGCTCATCGACGAGCTGCCCGAGGACGAGACCATCTCCATCTACCAGCTCGGCGACTTCACCGACCTGTGCCGCGGGCCGCACGTGCCCGACACCGGCAAGCTCGGCGCCTACAAGCTCACCAAGGTGGCCGGCGCCTACTGGAAGGGCGACTCGGACAACGAGATGCTCACCCGCATCTACGGCACGGCGTTCTTCAGCAAAAAGGAGCTGGAAGAGTACCTGCACAACCTGGAGGAGGCCGAGAAGCGCGACCACCGTAAGCTCGGGCGCGAGCTGGGCATCTACATGATGGAGCCCATGGCCGGCGTGGGCCTGCCGCTGTACCTCCCTAAGGGCGCGCGCGTCATCCGCACCCTGCAGGAGTGGCTGCGCCGCGATCTGTACGAGCGCGGCTACGAGGAGGTCATCACCCCGCACATCTACAACGCGGATGTGTGGAAGACCTCCGGCCATTACGGCTTCTACCACGAGAACATGTACTTCTTCCAGATCAACGAGGGTACCGATGAGGAGCCGCGCTACTCCGAGTACGGCGTGAAGCCCATGAACTGCCCGGGGCACGTGATCATCTACAAGAACGAGCTGCACTCCTACCGCGACCTGCCGCTGCGCTACTTCGAGTTCGGCACCGTGTACCGCCACGAGATGTCCGGCGTGGTCCACGGCCTCTTGCGCGCCCGCGGCTTCACTCAGGACGACGCCCACATCTTCTGCACCAAAGATCAGGTGGTCGATGAGGTGGTCGCCATCCTGGAGCTGGTCGACTACATCATGGGCACCTTCGGCTTCACCTACGAGGCCGAGATCTCCACGCGCCCGGACAAGTCCATCGGCACCGACGACATGTGGGAGCACGCCACCGAGTCGCTGAAGGAGGCCTGCGCGCGCCGGGGTCTCGCCTACGACATCAACGAGGGCGACGGCGCCTTCTACGGGCCGAAGATCGACATCAAGGTGAAGGACGCCATCGGGCGCACCTGGCAGTGCTCCACGGTGCAGATCGACTTCAACATGCCCATGCGCTTCGGGCTGACCTACCGCACCGAGGACAACACCGAGGAGACCCCCTGGATGCTGCACCGCGCCATCTTCGGCTCCATCGAGCGCTTCCTCGGCATCCTCATCGAGCACTATGCCGGTGCGCTGCCGCTGTGGCTGGCCCCGGTGCAGGTGGCCGTCATCCCCATCGCCGACCGCCACAAGGAGGCGGCGGCCGAGTTCGCCGGCGAGCTGAAGGCCGTGGGCGGCCGCGTGGAGGTCATGGATCAGAACGAGCCCATGAAGGTGAAGATCGCGAAGGCCCAGAGCCAGAAGATCCCCTACATGATCGTCATGGGCGACAAGGAGGTCGAGGAGAAGCTCGTCAGCGTGCGCGAGCGCTCGGAGGGCGATTTGGGCCAGTGGGATCGTCAGAAGTTCATCGACGTGATCAGGGATGCCGCCATCTAGACCTATAGCCAGAAACTATAGGTAACACCGCGTCAAACGCAAGGCTCCGAGGGTACACTGCCCTCGGAGCTTTTTACGTTCCGAGGGAACGAGCGCGGGATCGAAGGGGCCGGATGTCGAAGGGGGCGGAAGGCCGGTGGCGAGAGGAGATGGGCATGAGGAGAACGTTTTCCACCTATGGCGCCAAGATGCGCCAGGCCAACCGGGAGGCGGTGGCGACCGTCGTCGCGCTGGCGGTCATCGTGGCCGTGTGGCTTGTGGGCGGTATCGGGCTTGCCGGCTGTGGCATCGAGGTGTTCTCGACGCCGCTGTGGATAATCGGGGGCACAATCGGTCCATGGATCGCGGCTATCGTCTGCGCCGTCGCGCTTGCCCGCTGCGTCTTTGCGGATTTCAACCTCGACGATGATGCCGAGGTTGTAGCCGGTGCAGCCACTGCCGGCGCAACGGACGCTGAAGGGGAGGAGGCCCGCCGTGGCTAGTCTCGCCTCCCTCATCCCGCTTATCCTCTTCCTCCTCGTTGCCCTGGCGGCGAGCATCGTCGTGCGTCACCGCGCTGATGCGGCCGGGGGCGGCTTCGTCAACAGCTACTTCATCGGCAACCGTGCCCTTGGCGGCTTCGTGCTGGCCATGACCACCATCGCCACCTACGGCTCGGTGAGCTCCTTCGTGGGCGGCCCCGGCCAGGCGTGGCAGATCGGTTTCGGCTGGGTGTACATGGCGGTGGTACAGGTGACGGCGCTGGTGCTTCTGTACGGCATTTTCGGGAAGAAGATGGCGCTCATCTCCCGCAAGCTGGACGCCGTCACGGTGGTCGACGTCATCCGCGCCCGTTACGGATCCAATGCGCTGGCGAATTTGTCGGCGCTCGTCATCGTGCTGTTCTTCGCCGCCACCATGGTGGCCCAGTTCGTCGGCGGTGCGAAGCTGTTCGAGGCGGTGACCGGGTACTCCTACCTGGTGGGCCTGGCGCTGTTCGGGGTGGCGGTCATCCTGTTCACCACCATCGGCGGTTTCCGCGGTGTGGCCGTGACCGATGCCCTGTGCGGCATCATGATGCTCGTGGGCATCGTGGTGCTCGCCGGGGGCATTCTCACGGCCGGGGGCGGCTACGAGGCCATCATGACCTCTATCAAGGAGACTTCTCCGGAGATGCTTGAGCCCTTTGCCGGGGGCGCCATGCCGCCATCTCTGTACTTCACCCAGTGGCTGCTCGTGGGCGTGTTCACCTTCGTGCTGCCTCAATCGGTGGTGCGCACCATGGGCTATAAGGACGTGAAGTCGCTGCACCGCGCCATGATCTGGGGCACCGTCATCATCGGCGCCATGATGATCGGCGTCACCTCGCTCGGCGTGCTTACGGCCGGTGTTCTTACGGAGGACCTCGCGGCCTACGGGAGCAGCGTGGACAACATCATCCCGACGGTCATCACGGCCTCGCTGCCGCCGGCGCTGGCGGGCATCGCCATCATAGGACCTGTGGCCGCGTCCATTTCCACGGTGTCGTCGCTGCTCATCTCGTCGTCCTCGGCCATCATCAAGGACGTCTACCTGCACTGGTGCGACGACCGCGGGCACATGCCCTCCCAGCGCTCCGTCGCCCTTTCCAGCCAGGCGGTGACGCTGGCGGTGGGCTTGCTCGTGTTCGTGCTCTCCATCGTGCCGCCAGACGTCATCTGGAAGATCAACATGTTCGCATTCGGCGGCCTGGAGACGGCGTTTCTGTTCGTGCTTGTCTGCGGGTTGTTCTGGAAGCGGGCCAACGCCACGGGCGCTCTGCTCTCGCTCGCCGGCGGCACGTTGGCCTACTGCGCCGCCATGGCCGCGGGCTTCAAAGTGGCCGATTTGCACCAGATCGTCATCGGCGTGACGGCAGCCGGCGTCCTCATGGTGGGGGGAACG
>OLPO01000400.1_pt1 | contig 36293 bp, 32 predicted proteins | sample 1672831 | NCBI WGS metagenome assembly OLPO01 (sample SAMEA3136728, study PRJEB25190) | human gut metagenome
CCCGCTGAGCTGGGCCTATGCCGGAATCTCTCCCACAGAAACCACCGAAGAGCCTAAAAAATGCGCCCGAAGCCGCGCGCCCGCGCAACTTCCCAACGCTTATCCAGCATAGCCCCGAAATGTTTCCAACAGGAAACGGATTTACAGGGTATTTCTTCTGCCGTGGCTTTCTTATGTTGCTTCAGCCCCACGGCTTCTCGCGTCTTTCCGAATTCCCATGGCTTTCCTCCCGCGTCGCGGGCCTTTCCTGTGTTGGAGAGCGCTTTGTCCTTCATTTTTTTTGGATTTCCCGAAGTAGGTGCCAGTTGAGGGTCGAAATGGCAAGGAACAGCTGCCAGTTGGGGGCCGAAATGGCAGAAATTGCCAGTTGAGCCCAGAAATGGCCGGACGAACGAGGGGGCTTCGTGCCATTTCGGGGTCGAACTGGCATTTTCTCACGGAAATTCGAAAACGGCTCGAACGAAGGGTGAGCTCCGCTCTCGGGGTTTAGAGCCGCAGGGCATGGAGGGATAGGTGACGCGGCGTTGACTGAATGGGGGAGGGGCGGCAACGGCGAGCCCTCCGCGCGAAAAAGGCGAGCGGGCTTTCTTTACAGTGAGGGAGTCGCTGATACATCAGAGAAAGGACGCGCTCATGTCAACCTTGCTTGTTCTGGGGTACCCCACGGAGGATAAGGCCAAGCAGGCCTACCAGGAAGTCTTGAATCTCGACAACGATCTTATCGTGAACCTGCAGTCGGTCGCCGTGGTGGCCAAGCGCGACAACGGCAAGTTCGATGTGGTCACGCCCGGCCAGCCCATCGGCAACTCCACCGTGTGGGGGCTGTTCTGGGGCATGCTGTTCGGCCTCATCTTCCTTATTCCCTTCTGGGGCGCGGCCATCGGCGCCGGGCTGGGAGCCATCACCGGGTTCTTCGTGAAGCGCGGCGTGGACGAGGATTTTCAGAACCGCGTGCGCAATCTGCTGACCGAAAAGGACGAGGCCGCCGTGTTCATGGTGGTGAACGAGATGACCGAGGACAAGTTCGTCGACGCCATGCGCCCCTTCGGCGGCGACGTGCTGCAGACTTCTCTTTCCATCAAGGACGAGGAAGAACTCAAGTGCGAGCTGGGCAAGTGCTAACCACTTCCTTCCGCGTGAATCGTTGATTCGATGCGCCGGCCCTGTGCCGGCGCTCTTTGTATGTGCCCGGCCGGGGCCTCTCTGCGGTGTCTGTGCAGAAGCGGCGAACGTGGTGATTTCGCGGCGACGGCGATGGGCCCTGCGCTATACTGAATCGGTTATCGGGGCGCTGCCAGCGAGTGGCGCCGGTGGTGGGATCTCGGTCGTCAAAGGAGTGTCGCCCATGCGCGAAGGTTTCGACAACGACAAGTACATCGAGTTGCAGGCGGAGCGCATCCGCGAGCGCATCAACCAGTTCGGTGGCAAGCTGTACCTGGAATTCGGCGGCAAGCTCTTCGACGACTACCATGCCTCCCGCGTGCTGCCCGGCTTCAAGCCTGACACGAAGATCTCCATGCTGCAGTCGATGAAGGACGAGGTGGAGATTGTCATCGCCATCAACGCCAACGATATCGAGCGCTCGAAGGTGCGCGGGGACTTGGGTATCACCTACGATGAGGACGTGCTGCGTCTCATGGACATCTTCCGCTCCATGGGATTCAAGGTGGGCTCGGTCGTCATCACCCGCTATGCCAACCAGCCCAACGCCGACCTGTTCCGCCGTCGTCTTACGGCCATGGGCATCACGAGCTATCTGCACTATCCCATTCCGGGGTACCCCAACGACATCGATCACATCGTTTCGGATGAGGGCTTCGGCAAGAACGAGTACATCGAGACCGAACGTCCGCTCGTGGTGGTGACGGCTCCCGGTCCGGGCTCGGGCAAGATGGCCACCTGCCTCTCGCAGCTCTATCACGAGCACAAGCGCGGGGTCACCGCCGGCTATGCGAAGTACGAGACGTTCCCCATTTGGAATTTGCCGCTCACCCATCCGGTGAACATCGCCTATGAGGCGGCCACGGCCGATCTGGACGACGACAACATCATCGATCCCTTCCATCTGGAGGCCTATGGCGAGACCACGGTGAACTACAACCGCGACGTGGAGATCTTCCCGGTGCTGCGCGCCACGATGGAGCGCATCTCCGGCGCATGCCCGTACCAGTCGCCCACGGACATGGGCGTGAACATGGCGGGGCTCGCCATCTCCGACGACGCCGTGTGCCGCGAGGCGGGCAACAACGAGATCGTGCGCCGCTATTTCCAAACGGCCGAGGAGATCAAGCGCACGGGCGTGGGCGAGGCGGCCCTGAAGAAGATCGAGCTTCTGATGAACCAGGCGGGCATCAACCAGAACCTCTCGCCGGCCCGCTCCGCAGCGCTTCTGAAGGAGGAGACCACCGGAGGCCCCGCCGGCGCCATGGTGCTGCCCGACGGGCGCGTGGTCACGGGCAAGACGGGCAATTTGCTCGGCGCGGCGTCGGCTCTGCTCATGAATGCGCTCAAGGGTGTCTCGGGGGTCGACGACGAGCTGTACGTCATTTCCGACGACGTGCTGGAGCCCATCTGCCACTTGAAGACCGCCCATCTGCGCAGCCACAATCCGCGCCTGCACTCCGACGAGACGCTGCTGGCGCTGTCCATCTCCTCGGTGCACAACCCGCTGGCGGAGAGGCTCATCGACAACGTGGACAAGCTGCGCGGCTGCGACGCCTACTTCTCGGTCATCATTTCGGCGGCCGACGAGAAGCTCTACCGCACGCTCGGCATCAACGTGTGCTGCGAGCCGAAGTACGAGCAGCATCGCTACTACCACAAGTAAGCCATGGAGCAGCTCTTCGCCGGGGGAGGCGCCCTGCAGGTGCCCTTCGGGGCCGACTTCTTCAGCGTCGCCGTGGGCGTTCTCACCGGGGCCATCTTCGCCTGCGACCGCAAGCTGGACATCGTGGGCACCATTGTGCTGGGGCTCGTGACGGCCTACGGCGGCGGCATCATCCGCGATCTGCTGCTGCAGGATCACGGGGTCTACTTCATGGAATATCCCGAGGTCATCCTCATATGCATCTGCCTGGCGGTGTTCGTGTTCTACTTCCGGGGGCTGTTTCGCCACACGGGCCAGGTGCTGTTCTTCGCCGATGCGCTCTCGGTGGCCCTGTTCGCCCTGGCCGGGGCCAACAAGGCCTTCGCTTGCGGGGAGGGCTTCGTGATGGTGGTCATTTTGGGCGCGCTTACCAGCGTGGGCGGCGGCGCTCTGCGCGACATCTCGGTGGGGGAGACGCCGGGCGTGTTCCAGCGCTCGAACTTCTACGCGGTGGCCGGATTCGGCGGCGCGTTCGTGTTCGCGGCCATGGCTTTCGCGAAGGCACCGCTTGTGCTGGCGGCGGCAGCCTGCGTGTTCACCGTGGTGTTCCTGCGCTACCTGTCGGTGTACTACGATTGGAAGACTTCCGACGAGGCCGACCTCACGCCGAAGGTGGCCCGTGGCGCGCGAACGGCCAAGCACTTCTGCGCCGAGCTGTTTCGCCGCGCCACCCTGCATCGCAAGAAGGAGCCCGCTACCCGCGCCTCGTGGTTTCGCCATCGAAAGGATTAGCTTATGCAACCGCGCATTCTCATCGTGTACACGGGGGGCACCATCGGCATGACCGAGGATCTCTCCACCGGCGCGCTCGTGCCCTTCAGCTTCGATCATCTGATGAAGAACGTGCCGAAGATCGGGCGTCTCGGCTTTAACCTCGATCACGTGGAGATGAACCCGCCCATCGATTCCTCGAACATGAACCCGGCCTGCTGGGCTCGGATAGCGTCCGTGATCGCCGACCGTTACGAGGACTTCGACGGCTTCGTCGTGCTGCACGGCACCGATACCATGGCCTACACCGCCTCGGCGCTCTCGTTCATGCTGCCCGGTCTGGCCAAACCGGTGGTGCTCACGGGAAGCCAGCTGCCTATCGGCGAGATCCGCGAGGACGGCACCGAGAACCTCATCACGGCGCTGCAGATCGCCGCGGCCCGCACCGAGGCCGGCGCGCCCATGGTGCAGGAGGTGACCATTTCGTTCGGGCGCCATCTGTGGCGCGGCAACCGCGCGACGAAGGTCAGCTCCACGAACTTCGGCGCCTTCCAATCGTTCAATTACCCGCCCTTGGCCGACATGGATCTGCACATTGTGTTCCGCGAGCGCCTGCTCGCCCGGCCCGCTGCGGGAGGGTCGCTGGCGCCGGCGCTTTCCATGGACGATGCGGTGTCGGTGGTGTTTCTGTATCCCGGCATCACCGAGGCGGTGCTGCGGCCCCAGCTGGAATCGAAGGCCGTGAAGGCCGTCGTGCTGCGCACGTTCGGCGCCGGCAACGCGCCCACCGAGTCGTGGTTCACCGAGCTTATGGCCGATACGGTGCGCGCGGGAAAGGTGGTCGTGAACGTGACCCAGTGCCCTGCGGGCGGTGTGGAGGAGAAGCGCTACGCCACCGGCGACGCCTTGGCGCGCTCCGGCGTCGTGTCCGGTTACGACATGACCTGCGAGGCGGCCCTCACCAAGCTCATGCACTTGTTCGGCCAGGGCCTCACGGCGGCCGAGGTGGCCGCCGCCGTGGCGCGCCCCCTCGCCGGGGAGATGACGGTCTAGATATTCATTTTGTCGCGGGGGTGGGCGTGGGCGTACTCCTCGTGGAGGTGGGTGCGGTCGAGGTGCGTGTACACCTGCAGCGTGGACATGTCGGCGTGGCCCAGAATTTCCTGCAGCACGCGCAGATCGGCGCCGCCCTTCAGCATGTGGGTGGCAAACGAGTGGCGCAGGGTGTGGGGGTGCAGATCGTAGCGGCCGATGACGCGGCCGGCCTTGCGCGCCAGGTTGAAGACGCTCTGGCGCCCGAGGCGGCCGCCCCGCTGGTTCAGGAACACCGCAGCCGTGGCATCGGCGGTCGGGTTGGCGGCCGCGCGCGCGAGGGCCGGGCGTCCTTCGGCCAAATACTGGCGCAGCGCGCGCTCGGCCGCGCCGGCAATGGGCACGATGCGCTCCTTGGACCCCTTGCCGAACACGCGCAGGAAGCCGTCGTCGAAGTTGACGGCCTCCATATCGAGCCCCACGGCCTCGCTGGCGCGCAGCCCGCAGCCGTAGAGCACTTCCAGAAGCGCCCGGTCGCGCAAGTCGCTCGGGCGGGTGCCCACGAAGGCGTCCAGCATCTCGCCCACCTCCTCGATGGAAAGCACGTCCGGCAGCCGGTCGGCGGCCTTGGGAATGTCCACGGCGTCGGCCGGGTTCGCATCGGTGAGCCTCTCGCGCACGAGGAACCGGTGGTAGCCGCGCACGGCGGAGATGCGCCGGCGCACGGTGGTGACGGCGAGGTTCTGCTCCATGAGGCTGCGCTCGAAGGCGGCCACCTTCTCGCGGTCGATGTCGCCGAAGCCCTCCACTCCCTCGCCGTCGAGGAAGGCGAGGTAGTCCTCCAGATCGCGTCGGTAGGCCTCGGCCGTGCGCGGCGATGCCCCGCGCTCGATGCGCAGATGGGACAAGTACTCGTCCAGGGCGTTCTCTAATTCGAACACGGGGCTCCTTCTCTCGGGAGATCTTCCGACTTCTCGCTGCGCATCCGGTCGGGGCGGCGCAGGACTCGGCGCAGGGTGCGCGGGCTCATTGTAGCCGCTCAGCGCCCGTCTTGGCGCGCCTCTTCAAATCTCGTTCACAGGTGGCGCGTGCGCGGGCACATGCCCCACCGCGCCCCACCATCCCCATGGGTCGGGCATATCTAGTGGCCATTGTGCGCAATACCTCAATACGAATACAAGATATGGGAAATACTCTCATTTTCCTTTGGTTACCCTTCCATATCTTGAGGATGACAAATGGGGCGAAAATAGGGCAAAAGTGGGAGAAAATGTTGCGAAGTGGGGCATTGTGGGGTAATATGCGTGCTGTGGAAAACGACCGAGCGGGATTTCGAAACGCACTCCAAACGAAATCAAATCCCCCTCAAAACGCAGCACGGAAAGGAACACGTGGCCGCCACTGCCGACACCGAAGGGACAAGCGAGCTGCCCCAACATGGGGTAGATCTCAACGGCGAGTTCCATTTCAAGGTCGACGGCAAAGGTCGCATGGCCCTTCCCGCGAAGTTCCGCAAGGTTCTTTCCAAAGATCTCGTGGTGACGCCGGAGCTGACCAACGAGTGCGTGTACGTGTTCGAGACGCCCGATTTCAACGAATGGGTCGAGAAGCTGTTCATCGATCGGTTCGGCGAGTACAAGGAGTCCGACCGCGAGCACGTCAAGCTTCGCCGCGTGCTGAAGAGCCGCGCCCGCGATGTCGAGGTGGACGCCTCGGGGCGCATCATGCTGTCCCCGGAAGTGCGCGCCGCCGTCGGCATCGACAAGGAAGTCGTGGTCGTGGGCAACACGGGCCGCTTCGAGATCTGGGACGCTGACCGCTTCAAGGCCATGAGCGACGAAGTCGATCTGGGGCTGTTCTACAGCTAGGCGGAAAGCGAGCGAACCGTGACAAGCGAATACCGGCACATACCCGTTCTTCTCACCGAATGCATCGACGCCCTCGACCTTCCGGATCATCCGGTGTTCGTGGACGCCACGCTCGGCTTCGCGGGGCACTCCTTCGAGGCGGCCAAGCAATTGGGCCCAGGCGGCCTGCTCATCGGCATCGACCAGGACGAGGTGGCGCTCACCGAGGCCGCCGCGAAGCTGGAAACGATACCTGCGGGCGATCGTCCCGAACTCGCGCTTCTGCGCGGCAACTTCGGCGACCTCGATGAGCTGCTCGCGAGTTGCGAGATCCCCGGCATCGACGCGATACTGTTCGATCTGGGCGTCTCGTCGGTGCAGATAGACACGCAATCACGTGGCTTCTCCTTCAAGGAGAACGGCCCCCTCGACATGCGGATGGATCCGGGGAAACAAACCCTAACCGCAGAAGAGATCGTCAACACCTACAACGCAGCAGATCTCACTCGGATCATTCGCAGTTACTCGGACGAGAAGTGGGCGAGCCGCATCGCGGACTTCATCGTGAAGGCGCGGGCGGACGCTCCGATAACCGAGAGTGGTCAGCTGGTCGATGTGATCAAGGCGGCCATACCCGCCTCGGCGAGGCGCGCGGGGGGACATCCCGCCAAGCGCACCTTCCAAGCCCTTCGGATTGAAGTCAACTCGGAGCTGACCGTTCTGCGTCGCGGCCTTGACGCGGCGGTCCGCTGGCTCAATCCGGGCGGCATCATCGCGGTGATCAGCTACCACTCTTTGGAAGACCGCATCGTGAAGGACGCCTTCGCGGCATTCGCGAACCGATGCACCTGCCCGCCGGACATCCCGGTGTGCGTGTGCGGAAAGCAGCCGGTACTCGATCTTATCACCCGCAAGCCTCTGCTTCCGACGGCGGAGGAAATCGAGCGGAACCCCCGCTCGCGCAGTGCCAAGCTGCGCGTGGCGCGCAAGCGCTAGGGGAGTCGCCCGACAAGAGAACAAAAGCAAGCCCGAGGACGCTGTCATCGGGCTTGTTAAGCCTTAATGGACGCTTGAGCCGCAGAATGAGTGAGGAGGGCCAAGATGAGCGCCGCATCATATTCGCGCACGTCGCGCCCCCGCACCGACCGCGTCTCTTATGGGCGCTCCTCCGCCGGACGCGCCGGCGCTGCCTCCGGCTACCGCGGCGCCCGCTACGTCTCCTCGTCTCTGGCCGAGGAACTCTCCTTCGAAGAGGCGCCCTCCATCTCGGTGGTGCCCGGTGCCGGTCGCCGCGCCCGGAGCGAGGGCATCTCGACGGCCGCGCTTTCCCTGGCGAAGGCCTGCGCCGTCATCTGCATCGTCATAGCGCTCATCGCCATGGCCCGCGTGGCCATCACCTCGGCTGCCGCTTCCTGCGCGCTTGAGACGCGCTCGCTGCAGACGAGCATCGAGACCGCCCGGGCCGAGGGCAACGAGCTTGAGGTGTCCCAGAGCGTGCTGGCGAACCCCTCGCGCATCAAGGCCCAGGCCACGGCCCTCGGCATGGCGGCCCCGGCCCCCGAATACAGCGAGCAGATCACGCTGTCTCCCGATATCGTCGCCACCGATGGCGTCGGCAGCCTGTCGCTGTCGGAGTCGGTGGCGCGCATGAAGGGGCTCTAATCCCATGGAACGCTACCGCTACCCCGACAAAAGCGGCCGCGGCGGCCGCGCCGATGCCTCGCGCACCGGGCGCGTCCGCGGACGCTCCTTCGACGAGCCCCGGCGCGCCTCCTCGCGCACGGGTCGGGCCTCGGCCTCCTCGCAGGGTCGTGGCTTTGCAGGCGGCAACCGGTCCGGCCGCCCCTCGGGGCGCGCGGGCGCCGCTCGTCCGGCCCGCCCGGGCGTGGGCGCCGCCATCGACGCGGCCATGCCGACGGTCTCCGGGCGCGCCAAGGTGCTGTTGCTAGCTTTCGCCGCCATAGCGGCCGTGTTCTTCCTGCGCTTGGTGTTTCTGCAGGTCATCGTATCGGATCAGTACTCGGCCATGGCCGAGGAGTCCCGCACGGTCAGCTTCGAGACGACGCCGCGCCGCGGCACCATCTACGACCGCAACGGCATCGTGCTGGCCACCTCGGTGGAGGCCACCACCATCTACGCGAACCCCGTGGAGGTGACCGATGCAGCGGCCGAGGCGGCGTCTCTGGCCTCGGTGCTCGGGGGAGATGCGGCCGACTACCGCGAGCTTCTGTCCACCCCTTCCACCACCTTCGTCTACATCAAGCGCCAGGCCGACGTGGAAGTGGCCGATAAGGTCAAAGAACTCAAGCTCGACGGCGTCTACTTCATCGCCGACACCCGCCGCGAGTATCCCAACGGCTCCATCGGCGGCCAGGTCATCGGCTACTGCAACGTCGACGGCGAGGGCATCACCGGCCTCGAGCTGCAGTACAACGACATCCTTTCCGGCACGCCGGGCACCTACACCGCCGAGCGCGGCGAGCAGGGATTCCCCATTCCCGGCGGCGTGAAGGAGGAGACGCCGGCCGTCAACGGCCAGGACATCATGGTCTCCCTCGACATCAAGCTGCAGGACACCGTGGAACAGGCGCTCGCCGAGGGCGTGAAGGACCTGGAGACCGAGGAGGGCTCGTCCATCGTCATGGACGCCGCCACCGGCGAGATTTACGCCGCATGCTCGTTGCCCTACATGAACCCGGCCGACATGTCCTCGTCGCAGGTGGGCAGCGAATCGGTGAAGGCCATCACCCAGGCCTACGAGCCCGGGTCCACCTTCAAGTCCGTCTCGGCGCTCACCATCCTGGAGCAAGGCACCATGGGTCCCGAGGACACCATGTTCTGCCCGAGCTCCATCTCCGCCGACGACTACGACGTCTCCGACTCCCACGAGCGCGACGGCGAGACCTACTCGCTGCGCGAGATCCTGAACCACTCGTCGAACGTGGGCATCTCGCTGGCCACGGAACAGGCGGGCTTCAGGGCGCTCTACGACAACATCAAGCGTTTCCACTTCACCGAGCCCACCGGCGTGGACTACCCCGGCGAGGCGGGCGGCAACGTGCTCGACTTCGACAACTGGGCCAAGATCACCGGCTACAACGTGAGCTTCGGCCAGGGCATCGCGGTGACGCCGTTGCAGATGGTGCGCTTCTACAGCGCCATCGCCAACGATGGAACCCTCGTGACCCCGCACTTCCTCATCTCGAAGCCCCAGAGCGGGGAGGTGGCCGAATGGGAAAGCGCCGAGACGGGCGTCGACAAAACGGTGCTCGCCGCCATGCGCTCGATGCTGCGCTCGGTGGTCACCGACGGCACGGGAGTCGCGGCCGACATCGAGGGCTACGAGGTCTGCGGCAAGACGTCCACGGCGGAAATCGCCTCGGAAGAGGGCGGCTACAAGAAGGAAGTGTACAACATCGGCTTCTGCGGCTTCATTGACAACTCGTCAAGCAATTTAGTTTGTTTTGTAGGAGCCAACGAGGTTTACGCCATGCGCCAGACCACGCAGATCTTCAACGATATAATGGAGAACGCTGTCAAGCAGTACAACATTACTTCGATGCCGTCGAATTAGAGGAACGATACCGTTATGACCAAGACCTGCTCAGAGCTCTTCCAAGGGATGGATTGCACCATCATCGGCAACGGGAACGAGGAGGTGGCAGGGCTGGCGTTCCGCAGCGACGAGGTTCGCCCGAACGATATGTTCTTCTGCATCGTCGGCACCGTCGTCGACGGCCACTCCTTCGCCCAGGACGCCATCGACCGCGGGGCCACCTCGCTGGTGGCCGAGCGCAAAGTGTACCTGGCCGACGCCACCGATGTCACCGAGGTCGTCGTCTCCGACTCGCGCAAGGCCATGGCCTACGCCTCGGCGAACTACTACGACAACCCCTCCCGGGCCTTCTCGCTCGTGGGCATCACGGGCACCAACGGCAAGACCACCACGACCTATCTGGTGGAGCACATCGCCAGTGTGGCCGGCAACCGCTGCGGCGTCATCGGCACCGTGGGCAACAAGATCGCCGGCGTCATGGAGCACGCCGAGCGCACCACGCCGGAATCGCCCGACCTGCAGAAGCTGTTCGCGCGGATGCGCGACGCCGGCTGCACGGTGGTGGCCATGGAGGTGAGCTCGCACGCGCTCGATCTGCGCCGCACCTGGGACACCGACTTCGCCGTGACGGCGTTCACGAACCTCACCCAGGACCACCTGGACTACCACCACACCTTCGACGACTACTTCGAGGCCAAGGCGCTTCTGTTCTCGAAGGACTACCCGGCCCGCCGCGTCATCTCCATCGACGGCTCCTGGGGGCGCGAGCTTCTGCGCCGCTGCACCGCCGCCGGCGACGAGGTCATCACCACGGGCTTCGACGTCTCCGCCCAGATCCATCCGGTGGAGGTCACCTACGAGGCCGCCCGCACCAAGGCGGTGCTCGAGGTGCGCGGGACGCGCATCGCGGTGGAGTACCCGCTCGTGGGGCGCTTCAACGTGGAGAACGTCATGACGGCCTTCGGCTGCGCGCTGGCCTTGGGAATTCCCACCCAAATTATCGCCGAGGCCCTGGCAACCATGCCGGCGGTTCCCGGCCGCCTGGAGCGCGTGCGCCCTGCGGTGGACGCGCCGGTGTCGGTGTACGTGGATTACGCCCACACCCCCGACGCGCTCACCAAGGCCATCGCCTCTATCAAGGAGCTCTCACACGGACGCACCATCGTCGTCTTCGGCTGCGGCGGCAACCGCGACGCCACCAAGCGCCCCATCATGGGAGCTGCGGCGCTGGCCGCCGACTACGCCGTGGTGACGAGCGACAACCCGCGTCACGAGGAGCCCGATGCCATCATCGCCGATATCGTGGCGGGTATGGAAGACACCGAGCGCTTCACCGTGGAGCCCGATCGCCGTAGTGCCATCGCGGCCGCCATCGCGCTCGCACGCCCGGGCGATGCCATTCTCGTGGCCGGCAAGGGCCATGAGGATTACCAGCTCGTGGGCGATGAAGTGCTCTCCTTCGACGACCGCGTCGTGGCGGCCGAGGAGTTGGAGCGCGCCTTCGGCGGTGCGTGTTCGGACTAGGCGAAAGGACTCGGCGTGCGCCTCAACGCAAAACAAATCGCAGCATACACCGGCGGCCAGTTCCTTATAGACCCCATCGACGCCAGCGCCCTCATGACGGGCATCACCTGGGATTCGCGGGAAGTGCGCCCGGGCTGGCTCTATGTGGCCCTGCCCGGGGAGCGCGTCGACGGCCACGCGTTCGTGGAGGCCGCCCTGCGCGCCGGCGCCGCGGGCGCGCTGGTCACCGATGCCCCCTCGCAGTCCTGCGCCCTTCTGGCCCGGGAGCTGGGGGCGGCCATCATCGAGGTGCCCAACACCGCCTCGGCCATCACCGATCTGGCCCGGGCCTGGCGTTCCCACTTGCGAGGCCGCGTCATCGGGCTGACGGGCTCGGTGGGCAAGACCACCACCAAGAACCTCACGCGCGATGTGTGCGCCGCCTACGGCAGCGTGGTGGCCACCAAGGCCAACCAGAACAACGAGCTGGGCGTTCCCCGCACATTGCTCAACGCCGATCCGGAGACGGCCGTGGTCGTCGTTGAGATGGGCATGCGCGGCCGCGGGCAGATCGCCGAGCTGTGCGATTTCGTGCGGCCGGTGTGGGGCCTTATCACCAACGTGGGCGAGAGCCACATCGAGCTTCTGGGCAGCCGGGAGAACATCGCGCGGGCCAAGTCCGAGCTCTTCGAGGCCCTGCCCGCCGGCGTGGGCCGCGCCTTCGCCAACCTGGACGACGATTTCGCCACCTTCATGGCCGAACGCGGACGTCTGTCCGAGCGCTCCGTGGCCCTCTCCGGCTTCGCCGGGCATCCCGATGCGGCCCTTCGCGGGGCGCTCGAGCGCGAGAGCGCCGCTTGCGATCAGGCGGTCTGGGCCGAGGACGTGTCGCTGGACGCCGAGGGCCGCCCCCGCTTCACCCTGTGCGCCCGCGATGCCGCCGACCACGACGACGGCGCCCTGTTCGCCACCGTGGAACGCGTGCCCTGCTCGCTCTCCCTCACCGGCGCCCATAACGTGGACAACGCCTGCGCCGCCGCCTCGGTGGGTTTCGCCTTGGGGCTCGATTTGGCCACCATCGCCGCTGCGCTGGGAGATTCGGTGCCCGAGCCCGGCCGCCAGGAGGTCATCGCCGCCCGCGGGGGCTTCACCGTTATCAACGACGCCTACAACGCGAGCCCCGATTCCATGCGCGCCTCGCTTGCGACCTTCGCCGCCACGGATGTGGCCGGCCGGCGCATCGCCGTGCTCGGTGACATGGGCGAGCTCGGCAGCTTCGCCCCCGCCTGCCACGAGGGCGTCGGCGCCGCCGCTGCCTCGCACCATCTCGATAAGCTCATCTGCATCGGCGAGCTGGCGCGGCATATCGCTGCAGGCGCCGAGGCCGCCGGCATGGACGCGGCGCGCATCAGCCGCGCCGACACCGTCGCCGACGTGCTGGAGGAGCTGGACGCGCTGCTCGAGCCGGGCGACGCCGTGCTCGTGAAGGCCTCGCACTTCATGGGCCTTACCCGTATCGTCGAAGGATTGGTCAACTGATGTCCTCTCTGTTCTCCGCCTACCCCACGTTCATGATCTTCCTCGGCGTGGCCATCGCCATGGTGATCACCATGGTGCTCATGCCCGCCTGGATCCGCTTTTTGAAGACGAGCCACATCGGCCAGCAGGTGCGCGCCGACGGCCCCCAGAGCCATCTGGTGAAGCAGGGAACCCCCACTATGGGCGGCGTCATCATGCTCATCGCCGTCATCGTCTTCACCCTGCTTGCCTCGGTGGGCGCCCCTACCGCGGAGCTGTGGCTTCTGCTCGGCGCCACGGTGGCCACCGGTATCCTCGGGCTCATCGATGACGCCTCGAAGGTGGCCCACGAGCGATCGCTCGGGCTCACGCCCAAGGCGAAGCTGATCGGCCAGTTTCTCATTGCCGCCGTTTTCGTGCTGGTGGCGGTGAACCTGCTCGACATCAAGCCCACCGTGGAGATCCCGTTTGTGGCCACCCTCGATTTGGGTGTGCTCACCACGGTGGTGCCCGTGGGCGACGGCATCGCCATCCCCTGGCTCTACCTCATCTACTGTCTCATCCTGCTCGTGGGGCTCTGCAACGCCGTGAACCTCACCGACGGGCTTGACGGTTTGGCCGCGGGCACGGTCATGGTGGTCATGCTCGTCATGGCCGCCATCGCCTTCCGCGCGGGCGTGCTGGAGCCGGCCCTGTTCGCCGGGGCGCTCGCCGGCGCCTGCATCGGGTTCCTCTGGTTCAACTCGCACCCGGCCGACATCTTCATGGGGGACACCGGCTCGCTCGCCCTCGGCATGGCGCTGGGGTGCCTTGCCGTGGTGACCAAGACGGAGTTCGTCGTCATCATCATCGGCGGTCTGTTCGTGGCCGAGGCCCTCTCGGTCATGATCCAGGTGTTCTACTACAAGAAGACCAAGAAGCGCATCTTCCTCATGGCGCCTCTGCACCATCACTTCGAGAAGAAGGGCTGGTCGGAGACGAAGGTGGTCGTGCGCTTCTGGATTGTTTCGGGCATGCTGGCCGCCTGCGGCTTTGTGCTGTACTTCGCGACGACGCTGGGGGCGTAAGGGCTATGACGGTGGAAGGCATGGAAAACGTGGAGATGATCGCCGGCAAGAAACACGCCCCGAAGAACCTCGGGCGCGTGCTTATCTTAGGGCTGGGAAAGTCGGGCACAGCGGCGGCGGAGTACTGCTTGGATGCGCTGGGCAGCCGCGTGGAGACGCTGGCCGTGGCCGCCGGCGCGCCGGGCGAGGCGGCGCTGGCCTGGGCCGAGGGCGCCCGCGAGCGCGGGGCCGTGGTGCTCTTCGACCACGAGACCATCGAAGGCGCCTACGATTTGTGCATCGCGAGCCCCGGCATTTCCGAGAACTCCCCGTTCTATCGAAGCGCCGCTGCGGCCTCCGCCGAGGTGATCAGCGAGGTGGAATTCGCCTGGCGCGAGAGCGACGCTTCCTCGAAGTGGGTCGCCATCACTGGCACCAACGGCAAGACCACTACGACCGCGCTCACCTGCCATTTGCTGCGGGAGGCGGGCATGAACGCGGCCGCCGTGGGCAACATCGGCGAGACTTGCATCGATGCGGTGGCCGCCGGGAACACCGACGTGTACGTGGCGGAGACCTCCAGCTACCAGCTGGCCTCGACGCGCCTGTTCGCGCCGGATGTGGCCGTGGTGCTCAACATCACGCCGGATCATCTTTCCTGGCATGGCAGCCTTGAGGCCTACGCCGCGGCCAAGTGGAAGGTGCTCGCCAATCTGGGCGTCAGCGGCGGTGTGGCCGTGCTCGATGCCTGCGACGACGCCGTGCGCGCGAAGATCCGCGAGCTGCGGGCCCGGGGCGGCGTTCCCTTCCGTTACATCCCTATCGGGGGCGCCTCCGGTCTCGGCGCCGACATGCGCGCCACCTGCGGCACTGGCGCCGCCGCCTTCCGCGGCGACGGCGGTCAGCTCGTCGTGGCGTGGGACGGCCGCGTCTCCGACCTCGTTTTCGTGGACGATCTCCAGATCAAGGGCGGCCACAACCAACAGAACGCCCTGGCCGCCGCCGCATGCGCGCTCGTACTGGGCGCCACGGACACGGCGGTGGGCGAGGGTCTGCTCACCTTCCGCCCCCTGGAGCATCGCATCGAGCCGGCAGGGCTCGTGGACGGCGTGGCCTGCTACAACGATTCGAAGGCCACCAACGTGGACGCCACGCTGGTGGCGCTCACCGCCTTTCTGCCGACGCGCCCCATCGTGCTGCTCGGCGGCCGCGACAAGGGCACCGATTTGGCCCCGCTCGTGGCGGCCTGCGAAGAGAACGCCCGGGCCGTGGTCTGCTTCGGCGAGGCGCGCGAGCGGTTCCTGGCGGCTTTCGCGGGCTCGGCGGTCTCCCCGGTGCTCTCCGCCGGCACGATGGAGGAGGCGCTCGATGCGGCTCTTTCCATCGCCGAGGACGGGGACGTGATCGTGCTCTCGCCGGCCTGCGCCTCCTTCGACGAGTTTAGCTGCTTCGAGGAACGAGGCGACGTGTTCAAGCGCCTCGTGGCCGACCGGGCCGGGAAGGCCTAGGCCTTTGAGCCGCTCCTCCCGACATAGCGAGACGTCCGCGGGCCCCTCCAGTCAGGGGCCTCGCGTTCTGCTGCTTCTGTGTGTGCTGGCGCTTGTGCTGGTGGGGCTCGTCATGGTGTATTCCGCCTCCATGGTGAAGGCGCTGGATGCCGGCAAGCCGGCGACGGACTTCTTCACCGACCAGCTCCTATATGTGGCTTTTGGCGCGGTCTGCGCCCTCTTCTTGTGGAAAGTCGTGCCCTACCGCTTCTGGGTGGGGCCGATTGTATGGACCGTGTGGGCCGTGGCCGTGGCGCTCATCTTCGCCGTGTGGCTCGCTGGCACCGACCATTACGGCGCCCAGCGCTGGCTCTATATCGGGCCTGTCGGGCTGCAGCCCTCGGAGTTCTGCAAGATCGCCTTCATCCTGGTGGCCGTGCGCCTCGTCGTCGATTGGCGGGCGGGGCTCGTGGAGAGCCGGGCCACCATGGTGCGCGCTCTCATCTTCATCATCGCCCCCATTGCGCTCATGTACCGCACCCAGTCCGATTTGGGCACTACGGCCATCTGCTTCGTGGGCATTCTCGCCGTCATGTGGATGGGCGGGGTATCGCGCCGGGTCATCTTCGCCTGTCTGGGCGTGGCCGTGCTCGGCGGTCTCGTGGCCATCTTCGGCACCGGCTACCGTTCCGACCGCCTCGTGTTCATGGATCCGTGGAACGACGGGGAGGGCGGCTACGGCACCGGCTACAACATCATCCGCTCCTACTACGCGCTGGCCGAGGGCGGCATCTTCGGCGTGGGGCTCGGCAATTCCCATGAGAAGTTCCAGTACCTGTTCGCCTCGGAGAGCGACTTCATCTTCGCCGTCATCGGCGAGGAGCTGGGGCTTGTGGGGGCGCTCTTCGTCATCGGGCTGTTCTTCTGCGTGCTGTATGCGGGGCTCGCCATCGCCGAGCGGGCGGCCGACGACATCGGTGCCATGATCGCCGGCGGTGCCACGGTGATGCTCGTGTTCCAGGCGTTCCTGAACATCGCCTGCGTCATCGGCGTGTTTCCCACGACGGGAAAGCCGCTGCCCTTCATCTCCTCGGGCGGCACGTCTATGATCGCCTCGTTCATCTTGGTGGGGCTCGTGCTCTCCGTGTCCGCGGCGCCGGCCGCCCCGTCCGTCTACGAGCAGCGCCGGGCCGATCTGCGCCTCGTGCGCCGGGAGCCGGCGCCCCCTGCGCCGTCGGGCCGAACGCGGTCGGGGGAGTCTTTGCGCTCGCGTTCCGCGGGCGCCTCGAGTCGTGGCGGATCCGGTCGCATCGATGCTTCGGCCCGATCCCGCTCCGCGCGCCCATCTAACCGTTCCAATTACAGGAGGTAAGCTCATGCTGGCCGTTCTCTCCGGCGGAGGCACCGCCGGACATATCAATCCCGCCCTCGCTCTGGCCGACGAGCTGGTAAGCCGCGGCTGGGACGTGCGCTTCGCCGGCACCCCCGGCGGGGTGGAGTCGCGCCTCGTGCCCGCCGCCGGCATCCCGTTCACGGCCTTCGAGGCCTCAGGGTTCGACCGATCGCATCCGGCCTCCCTCGCGAAGGGCGTGGCGAAGATCGCCGCCTCCACGGGTAAGGCGAAAAAGTGGTTCGCCGACATCAAGCCCGACGTCGTCGTGGGTTTTGGCGGGTACGTGTGCATTCCCGTGGCCCGAGCGGCCGAGAAGACCGGCGTGCCCGTGGTGCTGCACGAGCAGAATTCCGTGGCGGGTATGGCAAACAAGTATCTGGCCCGGCGGGCTGACGCCGTCTGCGTGACCTACGAGTGCTCGGCGGAGAGCCTGGGCGCGGCCGCGCCGGTCACCGTGACGGGCAATCCCGTGCGCCGTTCGGTCATCGAGGCCGATCGCGCCGCGGGCCGGGCGATGTTCGACCTTGCCGAGGATGATTTCATGCTGCTCGTCTTCGGTGGGTCTTTGGGCGCGCGCCACATCAACGAGGCCGTCGTCGCCCTGAAAGACGAGCTGCTCGCGCGCCCGAATCTGCACATCGTGCACATCACGGGCCCCAAGGAGCTGGATGCGGTGACCGAGGCGCTGGCGCTCACGGATGACGAGGCGCGCCGCTGGCACCTTCTGGGCTACCAGGATCGCATGGGGGAGACTTTGGCCGCGGCCGACGCCATCGTGTCGCGCGCCGGGGCCACCTCGCTTGCGGAGATTTCCGCGCTGGCCATTCCGGCCCTGCTCGTGCCCTATCCCTTCGCCACGGCGGACCATCAGACCACCAACGCCCGCGCGTGGGTGGAATCGGGCGCCGCGTTCATGATGCCCGACGACGAGCTGGGAAGCGACGAGTTCAAAGCCAAGCTCTTCGCGCTCATCGACGACGCGTCGGTGCGCGAGGGCATGGTCGCGGCGGCCCGGGCCCAGAAGACCGGCGAGGCGGCGGCCGCCTTGGCAGATGTTGTGGTCGGCGTCGCCACGGCGCGCTGATGCTTTACAATAGCGGGATTGCAACGAGGACGAAAGGCGAGGCGACGTGAATAGCGAACAAGAGCAGCTTCACTTTATCGGGGTCGGCGGCGTCGGCATGAGCGGCATCGCCCGGGTCGCCCACGACCAGGGCATGGCCGTGTCGGGCTCGGACATCAAGGAGAGCCGCTACACCAAGCAGCTGCGCGATGCGGGGGTCACCGTGTTCATCGGCCAGGACGGCGCGAACATCCCCGACGGCGACGTGACGGTGGTCGTCTCCACGGCCATCCTGGAGAACAACCCCGAGCTCATCGAGGCGCGCCGGCGCAACCTTCCCATCGTGCACCGCGCCCAGATGCTCGCTCGCCTCGGGCGCGATCTGGACACGCTGGCCGTGGCGGGCACCCATGGGAAGACGACGACCTCTTCCATGCTCGCCAGCACGCTGGACGCCATGGGCTACGATCCCACCTTCCTCATCGGCGGCATCGTGCGGGCCTACGGCACCAACGCCCATTCCGGGCGCGGCCGCTCCTACGTGGTGGAGGCCGACGAGTCCGACAAGTCCTTCACCTACCTCTCCCCGGCGGCGGCCATCGTCACGAACATCGAGGCGGATCACCTGGACCACTACGAGGGGCTCGAGGAGATTTACGCCCAGTTCGCCGCGTTCCTCTCCGGGGTGCGAGAGGGCGGTCCCATCGTCGTGTGCGGCGATGACCCGAAATTGGCGGAGGTGGCCCGCGGCACCGGCCGTGCGGTGACCACCTACGGCTTTTCCGAGGATTGCGACGCTCGTATCCTGGCCACGGAGGCTCAGGGCGTGGGCACCCGCTTCACCCTGCGGTTGCCCGACGGGCGCGTGGTGGCCAGCCGCATCAAGCAGAACCCGGGGCTGCACAACGTCTCCAACGGCGCCGCGGTGCTGACGCTCATCTCGCTTCTGGGCCTCGATGTCGATCTGGCGGCCGAGAAGCTGCAGGAGTTCGCCGGCGTTCGCCGCCGTTTCGACCTTATCGGCGAGGCCGGGGGAGTGACCGTGGTGGACGACTACGCCCATCATCCCACGGAGATCGCCGCCACCATCAAGGCGGCCAAGGCCCTGGATTTCAACCATGTGCACGTGCTGTTCCAGCCGCACCGCTACTCCCGCGTTGCCCTGTTCACCGACGTCATGCGCGACGAGTTCGGGAGCGCCTTCGACGAAGCGGACACCGTCACCTTCATGGACGTGTACTCCGCCGGCGAGGCGCCGGTGCCGGGCGTTACCGGCAAGACCTTCTTGAACGTGGTCACCGACCATGGGCATCCCCATGCCGTCTTCGTGCCGCGCCGCATCGACACGGTGCCCCATATGCTGGAAGTGGCCGAGCCCGGTGACCTCGTCATCACCATGGGCGCGGGGGACGTGACCGCCATCGCGCCGCAGCTTGTGGACGAACTGGGCCGCTAAGGGAGCCCCATGGCCCGTCACGCCTCGCCCGTACAATCGCTGCTTGTGGACGACCGCTTCGACGGCGACGTCTACGCCCATGAGCCCTTAAGTCGCCACACCACCTACCGCATCGGAGGCCCGGCGCGCTTCTTCGTGCGCGCGAATTCCGTGGGGGCGCTCACGGGGCTGGTCGATGTGTGCGCGGCCGAGGGCACGCCTTGGGTCGTGCTCGGCCGCGGCTCCAACGTGCTCGTGGCCGACGGGGGCTTCCCCGGTGTCGCCATCGCCCTCGGGCGCGATTTCCGCACCCTGCGCTTCGACGGGGATCGCTTCGTCGTGGGCGCAGGCGCCTCGCTCTCCTCGGTGGTGCAGGAGGCCTTCAAGCGCGCCATCGGCGGCTTCGAGTTCGCCGTGGGCACCCCGGGCACCATAGGCGGCGCCCTGCGCATGAACGCCGGCACGGCTGACGAGTGGATAGGGCAGCGCGTCGTTTCCGTCACCACCTACCGGCCGGGCCGCGGCCTGGTTCGGCGCCGCGGCGACGAGATCGCATGGGGCTATCGCGTGAGCTCCTTTGCGGCGGACGAGGTGATTCTGGAATGCGAGCTGGCCGCCGAGGCCGCCGACCCCTATCGGGTGCGCGACAAGATGGAGGGCAACCTCGCCCGGCGCAAGGGCTGCCAGCCGCTTTCCGAGCCCACCTGCGGCAGCGTGTTCAAGAACCCCGAGGGTGCCTCGGCCGGGCGCCTCATCGAGGGGGCGGGATGCAAGGGCGCCGAGGTGGGCGGTGCGAAAGTGTCCGAGCTGCACGGCAACTTCATAGTGAACCGCGGTGGCGCCACGGCCGCCGACGTGCGCGCGCTCATGGAACAGGTGCGCGCGACCGTGCTCGCGAGCGCCGGCATCGAGCTTGTGCCCGAGGTGCGCATGCTGGGCTTCGACGAAGATTTCCCGAGTGCGCGCGGTGCCGACGAGGCATTTGGCGACGAGTGCGCGCGCGGTGCCGCTGGCGGCACGTCTGCTGGCACGGGCGCGAGCGTTGCCTCTACGGCGGGCTCCGCGCCTTCTACCGGCGAGCGCGGCACGCCTTCCGCTGACGCGGCCGCTGGCGAGACTGCTGGCGAGGCTGGCGCGCTTTCCACAGGCGAGGGGCGCGACGAGGACGGTCGCCGTGGCTAGGAGATCGAGCAACCGCAACGTCTCGGTTCCCCGGGGCTCCACCTCGCGGGGGAGTGCGCGCGGAGGCGTTTCGCGCAGCGCCTCGCCGTCGCGGCGCCCCGCGTCGGCCCCGATGCGCCCGGCTTCGTCCCGACCTGCCCCGTCCGTGCGCCCGACCTCGCGCGCACATTTCGACTCGGCGGGCTCTTCGGCGTCCGGCCGCTCTGCCGGCGCCCGTGCCTCGGGCGCTCGCCCCGCTCCCCGCACGGTGACGACATCGGTGCGCTTGGGAGACTTGCCCGCGTCTCGTGGCGACCGCCGCGCGCCGGCGGCCCGAGCCATCGCCCGCCCGAAGCGGTCTGGCGCCTTCAAAGCCTTTATCGTGGCGCTCGTGCTGGCCTGCGTGCTGGGCATCACGTATGCGGCCCTCTATTTCAGCGGGGCCTTCGCCATCACGTCGGTGAAGGTCAACGGCGCCGACCACCTCACCAACGACGAGATGGCCATCCTCGCCGCCGTGCCTCAGGGTACGACGCTTCTGAACGTGGACACGTCTTCGGTGGCCAACAGCGTCGACCGCGACGCCTGGGTCGCCGACGTGTCCGTGAACCGCATCTTCCCCGATACGCTGGAGATCAACGTCACCGAGCGCGAGATCGCCGCCATCGTGGAAGTGGCGGCCGACAACGCGAAGGTCACCCAGATGTGGGCCATCGCCTCCGACGGCATGTGGCTCATGGAGATTCCCGCCCGCGATTCCGAACTTGGTGCCACCATTTCTCCGCAGATCTACGAGGACGCCGACCGGGTGCTGCATATCACCGGCGTGCCTTTCGGCCTCACGCCCGAGGTGGGCACCTACTGCGCCGACGGCAACGTGAACAACGCCCTGGCCATCCTGGACGGCCTTTCCACGGAACTTGCCGAGCAGGTAAAGACAGTGACGGCCACCGACGCCGCCTCCACGTGCCTGACCTTGGACAACGGCATCGAGATCGCCTTCGGCACCGCCGAGGATATCCGCGACAAGGAACGCATCGTCCTGCAGATCATGGCCGACAACCCCGGCAAAGTCTCCTACATCAACGTCCGCGTCCCCGACCGCCCCACCTGGCGCGCCGTCTAGGAGGTTCTGCTCGCCCTACGGGACGAACGCCCCCGCCGCCGCTGCGCGCCCGACAGGCACCCGTTGGCTTCTCCCTGACTTCCTCGGGCGAAACCGTGAGCGGTCTTTCCCGTAGGGGGCGACCTTGGTCGCCCCTCCCAACCGCGTCTACCGAGCAGGTGTCGCGGTCTTCGGTCGGCGAACACCCCCGTTTTTGCAGCAAATCGCGAGTTGTAAGCGTCTAGGGGGTGCGGAGCTCTTTGAAATCCCCGCAGCCAATGCTCACGACCTGGGGTTTTGCAAATATGGAAACTTCTACGGGCCTTCTCTCCCGCATCGAGACGCTTATAACTCAAGATTTGCTGCAGAAACGGGGAGGTTCGCCGACCGAGAGTTTTCCCAGGAAGCGAGAAAACGATGCGGTCGCTCGCTTCGGAGCCCTGCGAAGCACGGCGCGGTTGCCCGCTTTGCCGCCCTGCGAAGCGCGATGCGGTGGGTTTCTTGTCGTATTCGTGTATCTGCAGGCTCCTTTGGCGGTGATTTGCGTTGCAAACGAATGGGCATCGTGTACAATGTCCTGCATAAATGCCGCCTTTGGGCGGACCGCAGGGCGCGCCCGAGCAACGGCGCGCGGAAACGAGACAAACGCAGCAGTAAAACGCAACAGGTGTGGAGGACGAAATGCCGAACATTCCAGGCTCTGAACATTTGGCCGTCATCAAGGTCGTCGGTGTCGGCGGCGGCGGCACGAACGCCGTGAACCGCATGGTGGAGGCCGGCGTGCGCGGCGTGGAGTTCATCGCCGTGAACACTGACCGCCAGGCCCTTCTCATGTCCGATGCCGACAAGACCATCCACATCGGCGAGGAGCTGACCCGTGGCCTCGGTGCCGGCGCCAACCCCCAGGTGGGCTGCCAGGCCGCCGAGGAGAGCCGCGCGGAGATCCGCGAGGCTCTGGCCGAGGCCGACATGGTCTTCGTCACCGCTGGCGAGGGCGGCGGCACGGGCACCGGCGCGGCCCCCATCGTGGCCGAGATCGCCCGCGAGGAGATCGGCGCCCTTACCGTGGGCGTTGTCACCAAGCCCTTCTCCTTCGAGGGGCGTCTTCGCCGCAATCAGGCCGATCAGGGCATCGATCTGCTCTCCCAGAAGGTCGACACCCTCATCGTCATCCCCAACGACCGCCTGCTCGAGATCGTCGATAAGAAGACTTCCATGATCGACGCCTTCCGCATCTGCGACGACACCCTGCGCCAGGGCATCCAGGGCGTTACCGACCTCATCACCATCCCCGGTCTCATCAACCTCGACTTCGCGGACATCCGCACGGTCATGAAGGACGCCGGCACGGCCATGATGGGCATTGGCATCTCCACGGGCGAGAACCGTGCGCTCGATGCCGCCCAGCAGGCCACCTCCTCCAGCTTGCTGGAGTCCTCCATCGCCGGGGCCTCCCGCGTGCTGTTCTCCATCGCCGGCGGCCCGGACCTCACGCTGACCGAGGTCTCCGAGGCGGCCCGCACGGTGGAGGCCTGCGCCGACGAGAACGCCAACATCATCTACGGCCAGATCATCGACGAGGAGCTGAAGGACGCCGTGCGCATCACGGTCATCGCCACGGGCTTCAAGGTGGGCGCCTCTCAGTCCTCCATGGACTTCGCCCCCCGCAAGGACCTGTTCGCCTCCACCGAGCCGGCTTCCCAGCCGGTCCAGCAGGCGCCGGTCACCTTCTCGGCCCCCGCGCCCACGAGCCGTTTCACGGACGAGGACTACATCCCCGACTTCCTGAAGCGCGCCCGCTAGGGGAGAGGTCGACGTTCGAGTCCCATGGCACTTCCCAAGCCGACATTGCAGGCCCGCCCGTCAGCGGGCCTTTCCTTTTTAACCGATGAGCCTCTGTTCGCGGCCACCGGCGTGCGCCTGGGTTTCTCGCGCCGCCAGGGCGGGGTGAGCGAGCCTCCCTACGACGGTCTCAACTTGGGTGATCACGTGGAAGACGACCCGATGGCCGTGGCTGAGAACCGCGCGCTCCTCTTGGATGCCGCGGGCCTCGGGAGTACTCGGCTGCTGACGCTCAACCAGGTGCACGGCGATGTCGTGCTCGCCTTGGACGACGATGCGGCTGCCGCATGGGAGGAGGTGACGCGCGCCGGGGCCGCCGGCGCCGACGGCGTGGCCGTGGCCGTGCCGGACGTGACGGCGCTTTTGTGCTTCGCCGACTGTACCCCGGTTATCGTCGTGTCCCCGTCGGGGGCTTACGCCGTGGCCCATGCGGGTTGGCGCGGAGCGCTCGCCGGCATCCCCGCCAAGGCCGTTGAGGCGCTGGCGGCTCTCGACGCTCGTGCGGGGCGAGCCGCCGATCCTTCCGAGTACAACGCCTACATCGGCCCGCACATCGGCGCGGAGTGCTACGAGTGCGCCCCCGACCTCGTCGGCCGCTTCGCCGAGCGCTTCGGGCCCTCGTGCGCCCGTGGCGCCGATCATCTCGATTTGGAAGCCGCCGTGCGCGCCAGTCTCGCTGAGGCCGGTGTCGCGGAGGCGCGCATCGCGTCGTCGGGGGAGTGCACCGCCTGCCGCGACGACCTTTACTTCTCGTATCGCAAAAGCGGAGGCCGCTGCGGACGCCACAGCGCCTTCGCCGGTCGAAAGGAATGAGCTTGTGAGTATTGCCGAGCGCTATCAGAAGGTGGTCGCGGAGGTGGCCGAGGCAGCGGTGGCTGCGGGCCGCGCGCCCGAGGACGTGCTCCTTGTCGCCGTGTCGAAGACGGTTGGGCCCGAGGGCGTGGCCGAGGCGATCGAGGGGGGCGCCCGGGATTTCGGCGAGAATCGCCCCGACCAGATCGTGCCCAAGTCCGCCGCGTTCCCCGAGGCCCGCTGGCATTTCATCGGCAACATCCAGTCGCGCCGCATTCCCGAAATCGTCGCCTCTGCAACGCTTGTCCACTCCCTGTACCAACGACGCCATGCCGAGAAAATCGATCATGCAGCCGCCGAGCTTTCCAAGGTGCAGGACGTGCTCATCGAGGTGAATGTGTCGGGCGAGGCGTCGAAGAGCGGGGTGTCGCCGGCCGAGGCTGCCGAGCTCGTGCGCGCAGTGGCCGCCCTGCCCCACGTGTCCGTGCGCGGGCTTATGACCATGGCCCCTGCCGGCGACGCGCAGGCGGCCCGCGAGGCCTTCGCGGGACTAGCTGAACTTGCCGCCCAGATTCGCGCTCAGCTTCCCGCTGAGGACGCCGCCGTTTTCACGGAGCTTTCCATGGGCATGAGCGACGACTGGCGCGAGGCGGTGCCTCTGGGGGCCACCATTGTTCGCGTTGGACGGGCCATCTTTAGTGAATCTTATCAGGAGTAGCTTTCAAGCTGGTATGATGATCGAGAACACTGCGGGGCCGCAAGCGCCCCTTTAGACTGAGAACCACGGCGGGCGGCACCGCCCACACGAAGCAGGAGGCTCCATGGACGGCAAGAGCATGTTCGGCGATATCAAGTCGAAGCTGGGTTTCGGCCGTAAGAACGATTACGAGGAGTTCTACGAGGACTACGAGGAATTCGAAGAGGGCGACGACTACGGTGAGTACGGCTACGACGAGTCCTACGAGCGCACGTCCGGCTCGGCCTACGACCCCTACGACTCGGTGACCACCCGCGAGCCCGGCGAGCGTTCCCGTGGCCGCTCCTCCATGCCCCGTCTCGTCTCCATCGACGACGTGCGCGCCCGCACGGCGGTGCCCACGCTGCCCGACGACGATGCGCCCGCGAGCCGCCGCGGCTCCTCCAGCTCGTTCCGCACCATGGTTGATTCTTCGCTGCCGCCGCAGATGACCCCGGAGGGCACGGCCGCTGCCTCGGCCGCCGCCTCGGCGGTACACCACGCCCGCTCCGAGGGTTTGAACTCACTGTTCGAATCCACCACGCCTCCGGCCGATACACGCTCGACGAGCTCGCGGGGCTCCTCTGCTTCCAGCTCGCGCTTCACGCCGTCGCGCACGTTGAAGGTGGTGGCTCCCGGCGCCTATAACGACGCCGAGGCCGTCTCCACCGCGCTGAAGCTCGGCAATGCCGTGGTGCTGAACCTGGCAGCGACCCCCGATGCGCTGGCCAAGCGCATCCTGGACTTCTCCTTCGGTGTGGCCAGCGCTCTGGACGCCAACGTGGAATGCGTGGGCAACAAGGTGTTCGCCCTCACTCGCATCGACGAGCTCACCGAGGCCGAGCGCTCCTACCTGCGCACCCAGGGCATCATCTAGCGCCCGACACGCCCTCAAGACCTTCCGATAAAGGAGCTTGCTAACTATGCTGACCTACCTCCTCGTGAGATTGGCCGACGCCTACTCCATGATCATCTTCATCTACGTGATGATGTCCTGGCTGCCGAACACCCAAAGCGGCATCATCGGCGACATCTACCGCGCTTTGGGCAAGTTGTGCGACCCGTATTTGAACTTGTTCCGAAAATTGATCCCGCCCCTTGGAGGAATGGTGGACGTGACTCCCATCATCGCTCTGCTTGTATTACAATTCGGGGTACGTTTGCTGGTGATGATTTTCTAAATTCAGACGGCCGGCATTCCGACGTGTCAGCGACGTAACATCGTAAGAAACTGAGGTACCTACATGGCAATCACCGCTTCCGACATCCACAATCAGAGCTTCTCCATCGACCGCAAAGGCTACGATGTGGATGAAGTGGACGTGTTCCTCGAGCATGTCGCCGACGAGATCGATATTTTGAACGACACCATCGCGCACCTTCAGGATCAGCTGGAGGCCGATCGTTTCAGCGGCTTCGACGCGCCTGCCGCCTCCACGGTGGCCATCACCGAGGTGGCCGCGGCGACCGTCGACACCTCCGAGTACGACGCTCAGCTCGCCCAGAAGGACGCTATCATCGCCGATCTGGAGCGCCAGCTTTCCGACAAGCGCGCCGACGACAACGCCATTGCCCAGGCTCTCATCATCGCCCAGCGCTCGGCCGACGAGATTCTCGCCAAGGCCAACGCGAACGCCACCGAGACCATTCAGGACGCCCGCGACGAGGCCCAGCGCATCATCGATCGCGCCAACACCGATCGTCAGGACGTCATCGACGCCATCCGCAAGCTGCAGGACGACCGCGAGGATGCCCGCGAGGAGTACGCCGACCTGCTGAAGGACATCATCTCCGACGCCTCGCGCAAGCTGGCCGACATCGGCGCCAACGTGCCGGCTGCCGCTACGGCGCTGGATGGCGAGTACGACGTGGTGCCCGGCCTCACCGGCAACTTCGAGATCGACGAGTACGTGGCGCCTTCCGCCTATGTGACGCCTCAGGCTCCGGCCGCCGTCGTGGCCGCCGCCACCCCGGTTGCCTCTCCCTACGAGAAGGATCTCTCCGGCTTCGGCGACGCCGACGACTTCGAGTTTGAGGAAATCGATTAATCAGCCGAGAAAATCTATCTGGTATGTAAGAACCGCCTTATTGGGCGGTTCTTCTTATTACTTGATCTTTTGTCTTACCCGTTCGCCCAAGGAAGTCAGCGAGGTTCCGACAGGTGCCTGGAATTCGCTTGAAAAGCGGCTGAGCGTACTTTGGTACGCGAAGGAAAGCTTTGAATGCGAAGGCCAGGTGCCTGTCGGAACCGCAGCATCGACGTAGTTCGTGTGCCGTCAGGCAAACGAAACAAAGAGGCGAGCGGGCCGGTAAGCCGGGTTCTGTCTTGGGACGGCCATTTATCTCGAACGCGAGTCGCCCCGCGCCTCTAGCACGCAACCCGAGCGCACGGCGGGCCACCGTATGGCGCTCCTATTTGCGTTTGCTCCAGATGGGGTTTACCAAGCCACGCTGTTGCCAGCGCGCTGGTGCGCTCTTACCGCACCGTTTCAGCTTTTCTCCCGTTTCGTGCGTGTTGCTTTGCACAACACGTTTCGCGCGGGGGAGTCTTCTTTTCTGTGGCACTTTCCGTCGGGTCGCCCCGCCCAGCCGTTAGCTGGCATCTTGCCCTGCGGAGCCCGGACTTTCCTCGCACCCCTGAGGGGGTACGCGACCGTCTGGCCCGCTCGCCTGTGGTATTGTAGCAGAAAGAGCGGCGCTGCTGCGGATTCCATAGAAGGGCCGTCGGCGCTCAAGGTTTTCCGCTCAGCCCGATTCTGCCGTTGGCTTTCTGGTTCGCCCTGGAAGGAAGAGGAGAAATGATGACCACGTACGCCCTCGTCGGGGCTTCGGAATTCAATTCCGAGCAGTTTTCCGCCCGCAACGGGGCGGGTGCCTTCGATGCCGTTATCGCCGTGGACGGGGGCTTCGCGTCCCTGGCGGCTGCTGGCTGCGTGCCCGATCTGGCCCTCGGCGACTTCGACTCGCTGGGATATGTGCCCGAGGGGGTGGAAGTGCTCGTATTCCCGCCGGAGAAGGACGCCTCCGACATGGAGCTGGCCCTCGGCGAGGCCGTCGCCCGCGGCGCCGATGCCGTGGAGGTCTACGGGGCGCTCGGCGGCCGGCTCGATCATACATTGGCGAATTTGCAACTTCTCGCTTCTTTCGCCGAGCGCGGCCTGACGGTGACGGCGGTGGGGGAACGCGAGTCCGTCGCATTTCTCGTCGGCCCTGGCGAGCTGCGCTTGGATGCGGCGGGTGCGGGCATTGTGTCGGTGTTCTCGCTCACCGACGTTTCCACGGGGGTTGTGGAAGAGGGCCTGAAGTACGGCCTCGATGGCGTGGCCCTCACGAATCGCACGAGCTGGGGCCTTTCCAACGAGCTTGTCGGCACGCCGGCCCGCATTGCCCTGGAAAGCGGCACGCTGGCAGTGTTTCTGCCGCTCTAGCGCTGTGCCGTTCCCTATACTGGCACTACAACCATAAACCTGGGGAGCTTGCAGCCGCGTGGCGGCCGGGCAGGCTGAGAGGGGGCGCCGAATTCGCCCCGACCCGCAAAACCTGATATGGGTAATGCCAACGAAGGGAGTTTTCATGACTGACAGCCAGTCTGCCGACGCAGCACAGCCGATCACGCAGATCGACTTCGCCCGCGCCGGCGTCGTCACGCCTCAAATGGCCGCCGTTGCCGCCGCCGAGGGTCGCGAGCCGGAGGCCATCCGCGCCGCCGTGGCTACCGGCCGCATCGCCATTCCGGCCAACATCCACCACGCAAGCCTCGCGCCCGCCGGCGTCGGTTCCACCCTGGAGGGCGTCCCTCTCTCCACGAAGGTGAACGTGAACCTCGGCATCTCGGGCGATCTGGCCGATGAGGCCCTGGAATGGGAGAAGGTGGACGTGGCCCTGGAACTGGGTGCCGACGCCATCATGGATCTTTCCAACTCCGGCAAGACCCGCGCCTTCCGCCGTGCGCTCGTCGAGAAATCGCCGGCTATGATCGGCACCGTGCCCATGTACGACGCCATCGGTTACCTGGAAAAGGCGCTCATCGCCATCACGCCCGAGGACTTTCTTGAGGTCGTGCGCGCCCATGCCGAGGACGGGGTCGATTTCGTCACCATCCACGCCGGCATGAACCGCCGGGTCATCGAGTCGTTCAAGGAGACGGGGCGGCTCACCAACATCGTGTCCCGTGGCGGCTCCCTCATCTTCGCCTGGATGGAGGCCACCGGTCGCGAGAACCCCTTCTACGAATACTACGACGAAGTGCTCGCCATCCTGCACGAGCACGATGTGTGCATTTCCATCGGGGACGCCATGCGCCCCGGCAGCGGCTACGACGCCACGGATGCCGGGCAGATCGCCGAGCTCATCGAAATTGGCAAGCTGACGCGCCGCGCCTGGGACGCCGGAGTGCAGGTGATGGTGGAAGGCCCCGGGCATATGGCGCTCGATGAGATCGCCGCCAACATGAAGCTGGAGAAGCGGCTGTGCCACGAGGCGCCCTTCTACGTGCTGGGGCCGCTTGTGACTGACATCGCCCCGGGCTACGACCACATCACGGCGGCCATCGGGGGCGCCATCGCGGCTTCTGCCGGCGCCGACTTCCTCTGCTACGTGACGCCGGCCGAGCATCTGCGCCTGCCGGACGCGAACGACGTGCGCGAGGGGCTGGTGGCCACGAAGATCGCCGCCCACGCCGCCGACATCGCCAAAGGCGTGCCCGGCGCGCGCGATCGCGACAATCGCATGAGTGATGCGCGGCGCCGCGTGGCCTGGGACGAGATGTTCGAGCTGTCGCTGGATCCGGCCCGCGCCCGCGCCGTCTTCGAGAGCGCCCCGCCTTCCACCGAGGGCACCTGCACCATGTGCGGCAAGATGTGCGCCATGAAGACCGTGAACGACATCATGGACGGTCTCGTGGTCGACCTGGATGCGGAGTAGGGGCGCCAAGGAGGCGCTGGAAGAGAATGGGGCGCGAGGCGCAGAGTCGGGTCGATCTTCGCCCCCTATCGAGGCAGAAAAATCGAGTTGTTAGACTTTTTCAGCAGGGCATTTTGCGGAAACAATGAACTAAAAAGGTCTGACCAGGCATTTTCGTAGTGTTTCCACCTGTTTGCTCGGCATCGCGCTTGCGCAATGTCTAACAACTCGAAAAAAGTGACCAGAACGAACACCCAGTTTGGAACAAGGAGCGAACATGCCTGCACGGGAACGTGGAAGGTGGTCGGCGGAGGCTATTCGCCGTGCCTTGAAGCTGTACGCGGTGACGGACAACGCGTGGCTAGGGGAGAGGTCGCTGGCGCAGTGCGTGGAAGCGGCGCTCGCGGGAGGCGCGACCTTCGTGCAGCTGCGCGACAAGCAGGCGACCGGCGAGGCGCTGCGGGCCGAGGCGGAGGAGCTGCTCGCGCTCTGCCGCGCGGCCGGCGTGCCTTTCGTGGTGAACGACGACGTGGAATGCGCGCTCGCCGTGGGCGCCGATGGGGTGCACGTCGGCCAGGACGACATGGCCTGCGAGCGGGCTCGGGCGCTGCTCGGCCCCGACGCCATCGTGGGCGTCTCTACCCAGACGGTGGAGCAGGCGCGGGCAGCCGAGGCGGCGGGTGCCGACTACCTGGGCGTCGGCGGCGTGACCGGCACGGCCACCAAGCCCGAGGCCGGGGTGCTCGCACCCGAGGAGTTCCGCGCTATCGTCGCAGCCGTGGATATCCCCGTCGTCGCCATCGGCGGCGTGAATGCCGCCACGGTGCCGTGCCTGTCCGAGCTGGACGTTGACGGCGCCGCCGTGGTGAGCGCCATCTTCGCCGCTGACGATATTGAGGCCGCAACACGCGAGCTTTCCCGTATCATCGACGAAACCCTGAGTATTTAAGTCATGGTCGCCTGCTTGCCGCAGCCGCGAAAGGGGCGGCGCTCCTGGCTTCGGGCACCGCGCAGGGAGAAACGGGACGGGAATCGGAAGACCCGTTAGCGAGAAAGGAATATCCATGCTCGGCGACGAGAACAACAACGACCTCATCGACCTTAGCTCCATCGATCGCGCGAAGTGCGCGCTGCTCGTCATCGACGAGCTGGGCGACCCCACGGGAGGCCCGCTCGAGCCGGTGCTCCTGCCCGCCATCCAGCAGACGGCCAAGCTCACGACGGCCGCCCGCGCCGCCGGTATGCCCGTCGTCTTCACCAACGACGCCCACCTCCCCGGCATCGATCGCGAGTTGGCCCTGTGGGGCGCCCACGGCATCGCCGGGACCCCCGAGGCCCAAACGTCGCCCTTGCTCGATCCTCAGCCCACCGATTACGTGGTGGAGAAGCGCCGTTACAGCGGCTTCTTCCAGACGGGGCTGCTCCTGCTTTTGAACGAGCTGGGCGTCGATACCCTCATCTGCTGCGGCATGGACACGAACATCTGCGTGAAGCACACGGTGGCCGACGCCTATTTCAACAACTTCAACATCATCGTGGTGGGCGACGCCACGGCCACGTTCCTCGTGGGTAACCAGGAGGAGGGCTTGGAGTACATGAAGGTGTGCTACGCCGCCAAGATCGTCGATACCGACGAGGCCGTGAAGCTTATTGAGGGGTAGCACCCGTCTCGTCAACGATTGATTGCCAGAAAGGGGCGGCCACGCAGGGGCGCCCCTTTCGTGTGAAATGATGGCTTTGCGCGCGGCCCGCGGAAAGGCGGCCGCCATTGCGAAAGGAGCGTCCATGAAAGCGGTTCTCACCATTGCCGGATCCGATTCCAGTGGGGGAGCGGGCATCCAGGCCGACTTGAAGACCATCGCCGCCCATCATCTGTTTGGGGAGAGCGTCATTACGGCGCTCACGGCTCAGAACACGCTCGGCGTCACCGGCGTGCTCGAGGTGGATCCCGTTTTCGTGGGCACTCAGATCGATGCCGTCTTCGACGATATCCGGCCCGACGCGGTGAAGATCGGCATGGTGTCGTCGCCGGTCATCGTGGGTGCCATCGCCGACGGGCTCGATCGCCACAAAGCCGCCAACGTCGTGGTCGATCCCGTGATGGTGGCCACGTCGGGCTCGGCGCTCATCGCCGATGCCGCCGTGGACGCGCTAGTGCGCCAGCTGTTCCCCCGAGCCTCGGTGATCACCCCCAACATCCCCGAGGCCGAAGTGCTCTCGGGGATGGCTATCGCATCGTTGGAAGATGTGGAGGCGGCCGCCTCGCTGATCGCCGACCGCTGCGTCGCCGTTTGGGAGAACGAGCCGGCTTTCGCGGACGCGGCGCCTTCCGTCCCCGCCATCCTCATCAAGGGCGGCCATGGCGTGGGCGAGCCGGATGCCGCCGACGACTACCTGCGCATGGCCAGCGGCGAATCGGTGTGGCTGCGCGGCAAGCGCATCACCAACGACAACACCCACGGTACCGGCTGCTCCCTCTCCTCGGCCATCGCCTGCGGCCTGGCCCGGGGCTTTGCCGTGGACGTGGCCGTGCGCGACGCCAAGGCCTATGTGGCCGGTGCCTTGGCGGCCGGTCTGAACTTGGGGCGCGGCTCGGGCCCCCTCGACCACATGTGGCAGTACGGCGCCCCGATGCCCTGCTAGCGATGCCCTGCTAGCTCTCTACTTGCGTCGCTCTCTCCCTGCCGGCCCTCTCCTAGCGGGCAACGCGCCTTCGGTTTGACAGTCTGTCGTCTTTCAATCTTTACAATGTAAAGTTAAGGTGCTACGATTCCTCACGCACTGTTACTTTACAGTGTAAAGCACGTGCAACATCCCATGTTGAACGGGCTGGGAACTTGATGAGTCCGAAAAGCGGATTCAGGGAGAGAAGGAGGAACCATGAAGGAAAGAAGCGTATCTCGGCGCGATTTCCTGCGCGGCGCTGGCACCGTTGGCGTTGCTGCGGGCGCCATGGCCGCCCTCGGCGGCGCTGGTGTGGCCATTGCCGCCGAAGAGGCTGCCGAAGCCGGCGAGAACGCCTACGGCCTTGCGTGCGACACCACCTGGGTGCCCGTAAGGAAGGCGGCCTGCCCCGGTCCTCGCGGGCCGGTGGGCTTTGAGGATCGCGAGATTGCCGCCGACGAGCTGGCCGCCACCGAGGATTGCGATCTTGTGGTGGTTGGTGCCGGCATCGCCGGTCTCATGGCGGCGCTTAAGGGCGCCGAGGAAGGCGCCAGCGTCATCTGCGTGGAGAAGATGACCCGAGGTCGCGGCTGCTTCGAGTGCTTCGGCGCTGTCAACGCCAAGTGCCAGGAGGGCACCGAGATCAACAAGGTGCACCTGATTGACGAGATGCACCGTGCCGCCTACTGGCGCGTGCGCCCCGAACCGATTCGAACCTACGTGGATCGCTCCGGCGAGGCCACGGATTTCTGGCAGGCCATGCTCGACAAGGGCGCCAACGGCTTTGTCATTACCAAGGTGGAGCAGGCGCCGTCCAGCAACGGCATGCCCGCCGTTACCCCGCTCATCGATACCGAGCTCGGCTTCTACGACAGTCCTTGTCTACCGCCGGATGCCGGCGTGCGCTCCGGCTACTCGGGCATCTACGTGTGCCTGGAAATGCAGGAAGTGGCCAAGCAGTACGACAATCTCGAGCTGCGCTTCTCCACTCCGGCCGTGCAGCTTATCCGCGAGGGCGACCGCGTCGCCGGCGTTATCGTGAAGAACCCCGACGGCAGCTACGGCCGGATCAACGCCGGCAAGGGCGTCATCCTCGCCACGGGCGGCTACGATGCCAACCCCGAGCTCATGGAGGCCTGGACCCGTCCCGAGGACTACGCTACCTCCAGCTGGTGGAATCCCGGCTGGGGCACGACCGGCGACGGTCACCTCATGGGCATCAAGGTGGGCGCCCAGATGGATCCGTGCCCGCAGCCGGTCATGAACTTCCGTTGGGGCAACCCCGACTCGTTCTTCGACGCCCGCACGTGGAACGCCATCTACTTCGGCCTCATGATCAATCCCGAGGGCAAGCGCTTCGTGCGCGAGGATCTGCCGTTCCAGGGCGTGTCCAACGCGCAGAATGCCCAGCCCGGTTACGGCGCCGGCTGCTTCCAGGTGTTCGACGAGAACATGATGGAGGGCATGAACGACGATGCCACCATCCAGGAGTTCAAGGATAAGGGCTGGCTGTTCGAGGGCGCCACGCCCCAGGAGCTGGGCCAGGCCGCTGGCATCAACGGGGAAAACCTCGCCGCCACCATCGAGCGCTACAACGGCTTTTTCGCCGGCGGCGTCGACGAGGACTTCAACCGCGATCTGGCGGTCACCATGCCGTTCACGGGCAAGCGCTTCTTCGCGCTGACCACCAACAGCTGCGTGCTGGCCACGGTGGGCGGCCTCACGATTGATGGCAACTGCCAAGTGCTCGACACCGACGACAAGGTCATCGGCGGCTTGTACGCGGTGGGCAACGCCTCGGGCAATTTCTTTGCGGGCAACTATCCGCGCCATATTCCGGGAACGTCCATCGGCCGCGCCATCACCTTCGGGTACGTGGCCGCCGAGCATGCGGTGAAGGGGGAGTAATCTCATGAAGAAGAACGCGATCAAGCTGACCGGTTTGGCCTGCATCGTGGCGCTGTGCATGGCCCTGGCCGCCTGCGCCCCGGCCGCCGAGCCCAAAACCGCCGGCGACGAGTCGGGTGATGCGGCTACCGAGATGGCCGAAACCGGCGACGGGACTGGCGCCTATGTGTCCGACGAGCAGTGCCTGTCCTGCCACGGAGGCTCCTTTGAGGCTCTGGCCGAGACCACGGCCGACTACGGACTCTCGAATCCCCACGGATCCATCCACGGTGCCCCGGTGTCCTGCGTGAACTGCCACGCGAAGGACAAGGAGCTCACCGACAATCAGTGCACCAAGTGCCACAGCTGGCCGCACAATCCCGAAACCGGTCCGGGTGTGGCGCTGAACTAGGGGCCTGGAGAAGGGCTGCGCTCGGCTCTGGATTTCGAATGGCGAAGAAGGCGGCGCGTCCGGCAGGGCGCGCCGTTTCTCTATACTGGGAGACGAGAGCATAGAAACCCGGTTCGCAATGAGCGAGGAAGGAGGGGCCATGGCCCGAAAAGCTGCGGTCGAGGCGCGTCCGGCGCTCACCCGCGAGCGCATTGTCGCCGTGGCCTCCGATCTCATCGAGCGCGACGGCCTCGGTGCGTTCACCATGCGCTCCCTGGGCCGCGAGCTGGGCGTGTCGGCCATGGCCGTCTACAGCCACTTCGACTCCCGGGATGCCATTCTTGTGGCCGTCCTTCAGCGTCTCATGGCGTCCATGGATACCGATCCGGTGCCCGGAGAGGCTTGGGACGACACGCTGCGACGCACCATGACCTCCATCTATCGGCTGGAAATGGCTCATCCGGAATTGGCCACCATCGAGGTGGTGCCCCAAACAGGGGAGAACGGTCTGGCCGAGCACACCGACAAGATCGTGAACCTGCATCTGGCCCAGGGGATGCCCGAGCCGGTGCTGACCCAGGCATGGGCCCTCGTGGATGCCTACCTGACGGGCTTTATCGGCAATGCCATCGCGGTTCGGGCGAATCGGCCCTCCGGTGTCCGCGGCGTCTCGAGCGGGCGCGCGGCTGAAGGGGAAGGCGCTGCGAGCTGCACGGACGACGATGCGCTCCCTTGGCAGCGCGTCGTCGCGGCGGCCTACACCGACGAGGCCTTCGCCCATGGTGTCGAGATCATCATCCAGGGCATTCGAGCGCTGGCGGCTCCCGATCCCTGCGAGTGGCGCACGCCTGAGCCGTGATGCGGCCGGTCGTCTTTCGGATGGCTGCCCATCTGCGACCGCGCCCTTGCGACGCCGGGAGTCTTGCGGATCTTTGGCCGCTCCCCGCATTTTTCGTAATTCCCAAAATTGGGGCTTGACGGGGGGCGCTCGCTTCCGTAACATACTCACTTGCGCTCGCCGCTTTCGGGCGGTGTGAGCGAGAAAGTTCTGTTGGGGTGTCGTCTAATGGCAGGACAGCGGTTTCTGGTGCCGTATGTGAGGGTTCGACTCCTTCCACCCCAGCCATTTTCTCGCGTGGCATTTCGTGGCTCCGTCGTCTAGCGGTTTAGGACGCCGCCCTCTCAAGGCGGAGGTCGCCGGTTCGAATCCGGTCGGAGCTACCAAGGAATCCGGGCCGGGAGGCGCCATGTCTCCCGGCTTCATGAAGCGCCCATGTGGCTCCGTCGTCTAGCGGTTTAGGACGCCGCCCTCTCAAGGCGGAGGTCGCCGGTTCGAATCCGGTCGGAGCTACCAAG
>OLPO01000401.1_pt1 | contig 36266 bp, 22 predicted proteins | sample 1672831 | NCBI WGS metagenome assembly OLPO01 (sample SAMEA3136728, study PRJEB25190) | human gut metagenome
GAATGCCGATGCCGTTGTAGAACAGCGCCCAGAACAGGTCCTGCTTGATGTTGCGAATCGTGGCGCGCGAAAGCTCGATGGCGCGGGCGACGTCCATGAGGTCGCTGCGCATGAGCACCACATCTGCCCCTTCTTTGGCGATGTCGGCGCCGGTGCCGATCGCAAGGCCTACATCGGCGCGCGCCAGGGCGGGGGAGTCGTTGATGCCGTCGCCTACCATGGCGACCATGCTGCCCGCATCCTGCAGCTCGCGCACGTGGCGCTCCTTGTCAGCGGGGAGGACGTCGGCGATGACCTGTTCGCTGCTCAGCCCCACGCGGCGGGCGATGGCCTCGGCCGTCACGCGGTTGTCGCCGGTGAGCATGCGCACGTCGACGCCAAGCGAGCGCAGTGCGACGATGGCCCCGGCGCTCGTCTCCTTGACCTCGTCAGCCACGGCGATGGTACCGACAAGCTCGCCGTTCTTGGCAAAGAACAGCGGTGTTTTGCCCTCGGCGGCGAACTGTTCGGCAAGGCCGGCGGGAACCTTCGCGCCCAGCTCGTCCATCAGGCGCACGTTGCCGGCGGCGATGACATTCTGCCCCTCGCGCGCCGTAACACCACGACCGGGCACGGCGGCAAAGTCCTCGACCATGCGCGCGACAATTCCGCGCGCCTCGCACTCGGCCATAATCGCCTCGGCCAGCGGGTGCTCGCTTGAGCGCTCCAGCGCAGCGGCCAGCTTGAGCAGTGCCTTTTCGCTCATGGCGGGCGAGCCGTCGGCGCGCGCGGCAACCACAATATCGGTCACGGCCGGCTTGCCGCGGGTGACGGTGCCTGTCTTGTCGAGCACGACGGTGCCCACGCTGCGCAGGTTCTCCAGTGCCTCGGCGCTCTTAAATAGAATGCCCATTTCGGCGCCCTTGCCGGTGCCCACCATAATGGCGACGGGCGTGGCCAGGCCCAATGCGCACGGACAACTGATTACCAGTACGGCCACGGCGGAGGTGAGTGCCTCGTTCATGCTGTCGGTCAGTGCCATCCACACCGCAAAGGTCACGGCCGAGATCACAAACACCACGGGCACAAACACACCGGCGACCTTGTCGGCCATGCGGGCGATGGGCGCCTTGGTGGCGTTGGCGTCCTCGACGAGCTTGATGATCTTGGCAAGCGATGTCTCGGCGCCCACACGCGTGGCGCGGAAGGTAAACGAACCGGTGCGGTTGACGGTGGCGGCGTTGACGGTGTCGCCGGCGGTCTTTTCCACGGGGATGGACTCGCCGGTGAGCGCGCTCTCGTCCACGGCCGAGCTGCCCTCGAGCACCACGCCATCGACGGGGATGGACTCGCCGGGGCGCACGCGCAGGACCTGGCCGGGAAGGATGGCGTCGACGTCCACAGTGGTCTCGGTGCCGTCCTCTGCCACGACAGTCGCGGTCTTGGGTGCCAGGTCGATGAGCGCCTCGATAGCGCCGCCGGTCTTGGACTTGCTGCGCGTCTCGAGATATTTGCCCACGGTGACGAGCGACAGGATCGTGCCAGCGCTCTCAAAATACAGATTGTCCATGCCTGTCATCATGGCTTCGTGGACCTGACCCGCGGCTAGCTGGTCGGCCATGATGAACATGGCGTAGAGCGACCAGGCGATGGAAGCGGTGGCGCCCACGGCAATAAGGGCGTCCATGGTGGGCGCGCCGTGCGCGAGCGATTTAAACCCGTTGATAAAGTACGCGTCGTTGACATAGACGATGGGGATGAGCAGGACGAGCTCGGTGAGGGCGAGCGTCATGCTGTGGGTATGGTTGGTGAAAATGCCGGGCAGCGGCCAGCCGAGCATGTGCCCCATGCCTATGTAGAACAGTGGGATAAGGAATACGATCGAGATGATGAGACGAGTGCGCATGGCAGAGGCAGCAGCCTCCAACTTTTTGGTTGGCGACTCCATGTGGGCGGCGCCGGACCTGGCTTGCGCGCTGCCGCTTGAGCTGGCGGCACTGGTGCCCGCATCGACGGGCGAGGCCGAGTAGCCCGCGCGGTCGACGGCGGTGCAGATATCGTCGGGGGTGACCTGCGCGGGGTCGTAGTCGACCATCATGGAACCGGCGAGCAGGTTGACCGCGACGCTTTGGACGCCGTCGAGTTTGCTCACGGCGCGGTCCACGTGCGCCTGGCAGGCGGCGCATGTCATGCCACCCACGTCGAACTTATCTTGAGCCATGGCTTCTCCTTTCTGTGGTTCGGTGTTGGAATTGTTAACCTGCCGATACTATACACCCATACCCCCTGGGGGTGTCCAGTACAGAATAAATGCATGACATCTCGCTACAGATGAGGGTAGTTGGTTTACCGATGGACCGTCCCAATCAATCATCTCAATCTGTAACATCTGGATCGGTTTTTGAACCATAGCTGTTACGGATCAAGATAAACAGTTGGCAGGAAACTCAATGTCTCAATCTGTAACATCTAGCAGGGAAATATGACCTCTAACTGTTACAGATCAAGACAAACCATTCGAGGGTAACCCGAACGTCTCGATCTGTAACAGTAAGACCGATGTTTGGGTCCTAGTTGTTACAGATCGAGACAATCTCGGAGCAGATGCCCAGGGCATACAACGTAAAACGCCGGGACGCCCGGGTGATGGGCGCCCCGGCGCATACTGGGCAGGGTTTGCGAAGCGGTGGGAGGGAGGAGAGGCCGTCCTCCCGAAATCCTTACTCCTGACGACGCTTCTTGTCAGTCAGAAAGACGCCGGCGGCTACGAGCACGACACCTCCGATGATAAACGTCTCACCGGCGAGCGCGGCATTGTCGCCTGTGGTGGGAAGTGCCGAGTTGGCGGCCGTCTTGGCGTTGCCGGCAGACGGCTTTCCAGTAACCGGCTTAGCGGCAGCCTGCGTGACCTTGGCCTGCTCGGCCTTCGCGGCCTCTTGCTCCTGGTGGGCGATCTCGTCCTTCAGGGCTTGCTCGGCGGCTACGCGTTTTGCCTTCGCCTCGTTGTAGCCGTTGAGAGCCGCGGTGTAGGCGGGCGTCGCAGCATCAAGGTCTGCCTGAGCGGCATCAAGTGCGGCCTTTGCGTTATGTTCTGCCTGCTTGGCGGCGACGCACTTGGCAAAGAGGGCATTGAGCGTATCGTTCGCGTTTGCGTCAGAGCCAGTAGCAATGCCGTTTTCGACGTTGATGGACTTGAGCTTTCCGAGAGTAGCAGCAGCGGCGTCCGATGCGGCCTGAGAATTCTCGACCGCCTGCTCGGCGTTCGCGATGGCGACGTTTGCCGCACCAAGGGCGACTTCGGCCTCGGTTGCCGCTGCGTCGGCGTCTTTCTTGGCCGCCTCGGCGGTGGCAAGATTATCGGCTGCGTTACTCAGGGCGTCGGCACGGGCCTTCTTTGAGGCAAAGTCGTTTTTCGCCGTGGTCAGATTGCTCGCGGCGTGCTCCGCGTTCGCCGCCTTGACCTCAGCGTTGTCCTTCGCGGTGTCGAGGGCCTGCTTCTTGGCGGTCTCGTCGAGCTTCGCCTTTTTGAGAGCGCTCCGGGCAGACGTCTGGGCTGCCGTGGCTTCATCAAGCGCCTGATGGGCCTCGTCGGCTTTCTCCTGAGCCGCAGCAACATCGGCTGAATACTTGGCAAGTTCCTTCTTTGCATCTTGCAGAGCCTGCTGCTTTACGAGAGTCTCTGCCTTGGCGTCATCAACCTTCTTCTGACTCTGAGCGGCTTGCTCTTTCGATGCCTTAAGCTCGGCGCGCTTCTGGTTGACGACCTGTTCTGCGGTCGCCACGTTGCTTTGGGCGGCTTTGACCCGGCCTTCGGCTTCGGCAACTTTTCCGTTTGCCTTGGCGAGATTCTGCTTTGCTAGGGCAACAGCGGCGGCGGCACTTGCTACGCTGTCGTTCTTGGCGGCAAGGTCGCTATTCGCGGCAACAATGCCTTCCTGCTTTTGAGCGACGAGGGTTTCAGCTGCCTTTACGGCATCGGCTTTCGATGCCGCTGCGCTGCGCTTTTGCTCAAGGTCCGTCTTTGCGGCGGCGAGCTTTTCGCTGGCTTTGGAGAGGCTCAGCTGATACTGATCAAAGAGATTCTCGAGTTCATCGGTCGAGTATTCTTTCTCGTACGAACCGTAATTGTCGCCGATCTCCAAGACGAACACATACGGCCAAAGGGTTCCGCGCGAGTTGATGCCGTATCCCATGGTTTTGGCGTTAGGTTGTACGATATTCAAATAATGGCCGATGGTGCCAAAGTCTGCCCCGTGCTTTTCGAATTCGGTTTTGTGGCTCCAGAAAGTATCCCAAGCATCTTTGGGGGCAACGTTGCCAAGGCCGGCTTTCGCTGCAGCCTCGTCAAATATCCCCTTTTCATCATCGACCCATTGGTGCGCGATGTTTTCTTTAGTACTGAAGTTCCAAGCGGCATTTTCACAAATGGCGTAATCTGAGTGACCTAGCGTTTTGTCAGAGTAATTGGAGTCGGATTGAGCGATTGCCATTTGCTCGGCCGTCACCCTAAGCTCACTCAATCCAACGCTTGCACGGTATTCGTTAATCTCGCGCAGCTTGTTAAACGATAGCTTGGCGTTGTCGAGTGACGTGCCGTCTTTTTTATCGCCAATGGTCGTCGGGTTTTTATCGCTCTGCCTATAGATGATGTTTGCAGCGTCGTTGGCACCGATGAACTGGTAGAAGCCGATGACGCTCTGCGCCTCCGCCGTCGTTGCCTTATCGGTTGCTGCCTTGCACGTATCGTATGCTTTCTGTGCATCGATAACGGCTTGATCGGCGGCCGCCTGGTTTGCCTTGGCAGTTTCGAGCGCCTTGTCTGCCTGCTCCTTCTCGGCTTTTGCCTGGTCGACTTGTTTCTGAGCGGCCTTTGCCTTCTCCAGTTCGGCAGCATGTGCCTGCTTTGCCGAGGTCAACTCCGATTGCGCCGCATCGGCTTTCGTCTGGGCTGCCGTTACATCATTTTCGGCTGCTGCGACTGTCTGCTTCTTGGCTTCGAGCTCGCTTTCGGCGCCGGTGAGGGCGTCCTGCTTGGATTCAACGTCGCTATTTGCCTGGGAAAGGCCTGCTTCGGCAGTCGCCTGCTGCTTTTTCGCCTGGTCGAGTGCGCTTTGGGCGGCATCGACCTTTGCCTGGGCGGCGTCATACTCCGGGCCCTCGGCGCCTGCCTTTGCGGCCGCCAAATCGGCTTGTGCGCTGTCGTATGCCGCCTGTGCCTCAGCCGCCTTGCCATCTGCGACGGTCTTTGCCTGCTGGGCGGAAGCCAGCGTGCCTGCCGCCTCGTCGTAAGCGCTCTGCGCGGCGCTCTGAGCCTGCTGGGCATCGGCGAGCGCGGAATCGGCAGTGGCCTTCGCAGCCTTTGCTTGGTCCAGAGCGGCCTGCGCATCTGCGGCAGCCTGCTCGGCGACCTTGATTTCCTCCGGCGTTGCGTTGGCGGCTGCCTTCTGGGCTGCCTCGAGCTTGGCCTGCGCATCAGCTGCCGCTTGCTTTGCGGCATCAAGGACCTTCGACTTGTCCTCGGCGTCGGTCTTGGCTGCATCGAGCTTTCCTCGGGCATCCTTCAGCGTGGCACTGGCGCTGTCGGCCGCCTTGACGCTTTCATCGAGCTGGCGAGCGTATTCGGCGCGCGCGGCGGCCTCTGCCTGCGAATTATCAGAGACGGAGACGTCATAGGTGCTTTGTGCGTTGTCGCGGGCCGCCTGTTTTTCGGTATAGGGGGCAGCCACCGTGTCGTAGTCGGATTTGGCGTCTGCCTCGGCAGCCTTTGCGGCGTCGATCGCAGCCTGCAAGTCGGCAATCTTCTGGGCGTCTGCCTTTACTGCGGAGCCTGCCGCCTCGCCGGCGTGGACAGCAAGCGGGGACATGATCGCGTCCTGTGCCGTGGTATCACTCACATCGTTGGCAAATGCCGAGAACGGCGCGAGCAGCGACGAGCCGGTCATAGCGATGGTGGTTGCCGCGGTGACGGCGAGTCGTGTTGCCTTGTGGCCCGAGAATGTGGGGCGAGGCTCGTCGCCGCTTGAGACTTCCAAGTGTTTAGGTGCGTACTTTGCCATTTCTTCTCCCAATCGTTGAAGGGGTACCTATGACAATTCGTACGTTACGACCGCCGAAAGGGTTTCTGTTGCGCAACATTGGCAAGGAAATATCGACACACTTGAGTCATATATTATGAGGCGAAGTTCTCGGCAAGCTAATGTCTCGATCCGTAACATCTAGCACCAAATATGACCTCTAACTGTTACAGATCGAGACAGACCGTCCGCGGTCAACTCAAATGTCTTGATCTGTAACATCTAGAGAGGTTTTTAACCCCTTACTGTTACAGATTGAGATGTTGTCTCGCGGGGCTTGGGTTTTGTCTCGATCTGTAACATTTAGACCGGTTTTTGGGTTCTAACTGTTACAGATCAAGACAATTGCCGGGGAGGGGTCCCGTCACGGCAAGACGCCCGCTGCCTAGATGCAGAACCCGGGGATCACGCAGGTTCGCTTGTTTGGCTTTTCCGCAGGCGTTGCGTACGTAAAGACGTCGCCGTCGCGTCCCACGCGGTTCATATAGAGTATGCCTTCGCTCTCCGATGTGTCGGGACTCGCCGTTCGTTCCCACCAACAGGTGTCCTTGCCCTTCCACTGGCGAACCAACATCTCGTTCGTGGTATACGGACTCACCTTAAGCTCGCGGAACAGCTGGTACTCCTTGCCCTCGCCGTTATAGATGTCGGCCAGGTAGTGAAAGTCCTCGACAAATGACTCGGGCGGTTGCGTACCGCACAGCTCGACCATGGCGGGCAGCCAAAGGGTTGCGGACAACTCGCTCAGACACGATGCGCTTCTGGCAGCGCCAACGTTATTCGAGATCTTTTTGACAGATTTAATGAGTGCGCGCAACTCGTTGGGCAGCAGCTTAAGGCCGTCGCCGTCGAGCCATTCCCGCAGCTCGCAATCTGCCCAGCCGGCGCTCAACGGTTGGGCCGCGGCGTTGCGCTCGGCAATGCCGGCATCGAACATAAACGTTAACCCTGCCTTGCCCGTACCGTCTAGAAGCTCGTCGTGGCGGATGCCCACAAGCTGCGCGCCGACGTGCAGCCCGTTGGTGAGCCTCACGCGCTTGGTGCACGGATAGGGGATGTGCCCATCGGCATCGAGCAGATGGTAGCGCTTTGCAATCTCGCGTGCCTCGCTACGGGTCTCGGCGGCCTTAATCTTGAGCGAAATCTCCTGCAGCTGATCCCAGGTGTAGTCGTCAAGCGAACTGCGGATGCCGTCCAGGTAGTCGGGGATGCCAAAGCCATGGGTTGCCGCCCCGATAACGCCGAGCCCCGCAACGGCTGCGACAACGCCACCGATAATAAAGCGGCGGCGGGTCATGGCATCGTGCCGGGCCTGCTCCAGGATCTCTCGCGCTCGCTCGCCGGCGACGTCGACCTTAAGGTGCGTGCCAGAATCGATATCAATCGCGGCCTCGTCTCCTGCGCCTTCGCGGCCCTCGGATTCGGCATCGGTGAGGTATGCCGAGAGCACCTCGAGCATCTGCTGCTCGGTGGGACGATTGTCCTGTTCGACCGAGATGCCTTTCATGATGATCTGGACGAGCGCTTCGTCGTCATTGCATCGCGGCTCGAGCGGTGCCGGCTTGGTCTTGGTCTTTATGAGGTAGAACGAGCCGGTTGCCGCGGCACCCGTCGACTCGACATCGAACGGTTTACGACCGCTGTAGAGCTGGTACAGAATGCTCGATAGTGCGTAGACGTCGATGGCGGGCGAGCGGCGAAGGGCCGCGATGCCTTCGATATCCTGCGTGAGCATCTCGGGCGCGGCGTATGCGGGCGTGGCAAAGCGCCAGATGTCGGCGCGCCGGGTGATCGTGTCATCGCCGAGGGCTATGGTCGCGGAGCCCATGTCGATGAGGCAGGGGTCAAAGGAGCAATCGGCGATCTGCTGCTCAAGCGTTCGACTGGTGGTACGGAACATGATATTGGCGGGCGACAGGTCGCGATGGACGACCGGATTAACGAGCCCCTGGGTCATCAGGAGTGCGCGAAGCACGGCGTTTCCAACGGCGGCCACCATCTGGGTAGTTAGCCCGCCCGAGGCATCGTGCGGAAGTAAGGGCAGCACCTGCTTGAGCGAGGTACCCTCGACCCACTCCATGAGGATGAGCGGGTCGTCCTCGCACGATCCATAGCCATAGACGCGCGGAAATCCGCGCAGGTGCGAGACGGTGCACAGATGACGGTACTCCTCGAACAGCGCGGCGGTGTTGGCCAGGTGCGCAGTCGCTTGCTCGGCGGAGCGATCGGGGGCTTGGCCGGAAAGGATGGCGTTGTCCTTGAGCAGCTTGACGGCAAAGACCTCGCCGCTTGTGTTGGTCGCGCGAAGCACGTGTCCGATATTGCTGCCGTCGCGGTATGCAGTCTGAAGAATAAGCGTCATAAACCGTCGCTTGGCGTCGTCCTCGGCGCTGGGGTCGACCGCCACGGCGGTGTCGAACGTGTCAAGACGGATGAGTTTGTCGCCAGGGGCGGTGTTGGTGGTATCCAAGGCGTTCCTTCATTTGGTGGGGCCGCGTGCTCACGCCGAGAACGCGATTATCGATTAAAGCCCATGATAGACGTGTTCGCCGTTAAGCTGACTCGTATTGCTATTTATAGTGCAGCGCGCAACGTAAATGATATAAGACGAGTGACACCTGTTTCCCACGTCTCTACGCGCTAGTCCACAATAACGAGAAACGTTGTATAGAGACCCAAATGAAGTCTGTCACTGTTAGCGATTTCCACGGGGGGATAGACTTTGCCGGGCTCTCGTTGGTCGCGGGGCGGCTCGATTACGGTATCGCCGTCGCCTGCACCCGATTCGAGCACCGTGCCGTTGGTCGATCCAAGGCCCTGGGCGTACCAGTGCTCACCCTCAAGCCAAATGCGAAGATGCTCGCGCGATGCGTCGGCGCCCACATCGGTGATGCTGGGCGAGGTTTTGGGCAAAGAACCAATCACGGTGCCGCGCGGATCGCGTGTGAGGGGATGGATTTGCATGTCGACGCAGTTGTCGGCATGTGTCCTGAGCAGACCGAGGTTGGGGGCAACGGTGCGCGGCTGCTCCAGGCTGCCCATAAAGCCACGTCCGACGGTAGTTTCGGTGGTGCCAAAGTGCCCGCCCGTCTTGCTGTCGCAAAAGCGCTCGACGGTGGCCACGCCTTGAACGGGATCGGCAAGTGCACCCGTTGCCACAAAGAGCATCAAGAAGAGCGTGCTTTTTTCGCGGGGGCTGTGGTCATCGGAGCTGTTGATACGCCCCAAGGCATTGGCGTAGAGGCGGTCGTCGAGGTCATAATCGGCGAGAACCGACATCATGCCTTGGGCCGCCGGGCCGCTGTAATGCTCGGATATTTCCTGATAGGCGCGATCGCCTCCGCCGAGCTTGTTGCTAATGGCGGCAGCAAGGTTAAGTGTGGAGACGGTAAGGTCGTTGTAGATACCTGGCGCACACTGATCGGGCTCGCGGTGGACGATGTAGCGAGTGAGGTACGAGCGGTTGGTAGAGCATTTGTCGAGCAGGGTGCTGCCTGCATACGAATTACCGTTGATGAGCATTCGCGCAATCTCGAGATGCTTGAGACCGCCGAACGATCGGATGTCGTTGTAGAGGACCGAGCACGGTGTTTCCGCCGCCATGGCTGCCTCCCCAGATAACTTTAATGACGTACTGCAAACATGATAGGAAATGGCTACGCTCAAAGCGTACCGACTCGAAAAATGTTGCGCAACGCTTTGTATAACTATTGAGACATTATAGGGCAGATACGCCAAGTTGCAGGATGGCTGCAAACGACACATTTTGAGAGGTCGTGCCCTATGGAATGCCCTTATTGCGGTGCATTGTTGCCCGATGACGCTAGTTTTTGCTCTGAGTGTGGATCGCCTCTTGCCGTGCCCTCGTCGACTGCGCCCGTTTCCGAAGATCCCTATACTACGCCCCAGACCGTGTCACAGAGCCCTGCCTTTTCTTGGCGCGACGGCGAGGCCGCTACGGCGGCGACGGTGGAGTTGCCTAAGGCGGATGCTGCCTCGAAAGCAGACGAGCAGCCGGTAGCGGCACCCGGCGCGTTTGAGCCCGCTGTGCCCGAATCCGATTCGGACGCCACGCGTGTAGTCGATCCCTTGTCAGACTTTGGCACTACGATCGAGGACGTGGAAACTGAGTCTGCCTGCCATGCCGATTTTGGTTCTACGCCGCTCAGTGAGGAAGAGCAGCTCGAGCAGGACCGCGAGAGCCTCAAGACGGCCAAGGCCGAGTACAAGCTGGCACGCAAGCGCCTGGGCAAGTCGTATGCGCCCGCCATAGCCGCCGGCGTTATTGTCGTTGCCGCCTTGTGCGCGGGAACCGGCTGGGCGGGCTACTCATATGGTTTGGCTCATCCGCAAAATACGGAGCAGATTCAAAAGCTCAAGAAGCAGCTTGAATCTTCCAAGGACGAACTCACAAAAACGCAAGACGAGCTCGATCAGACAAAGTCCGACCTTAAGGATGCTAAGGCGGAGCTCAAGACCGCAAGCAAGAACGGCGAGGACGCCAGCTCCGATGCCGAGGGCTCTTCCACGACGGGCAATGCGACCTCGTCGACCACCACGACCTCCGGTAGCACAGCGAAGCTCAACATCGATAAGCCCACGAGCTTCGCCAACACCACGTGGCGCGGGGCACTTAAGGAGACGGGCAACTCTTGGGGCCATACTTGCTACGGTGCGAGCAAAAACGACCTTGTGATCGTTTTTAAGAGCATCAGCGATTCCGGCGAAGTGGTTGCAGACATCTCGGCCACGCTGCATGCCCACGATAACTACAACGCCGAAAAAACCGTCGCCCAATCCGATGGTGACGACTATCGCACCTACACGGACGTCACCGGTACGTTTGTCAGAAACAAGGGTTTTGAATTCTCGCTTCCCGTCGAGGAGGAGGACTGCGACCTTACGGTTACGGGTGTACCTAAAAAGAAAAATGGCAAGTACTACCTGAATACCACAGTCGAATCGGGAGACGGCGCCGTTACCATGGGAACGCGCATCACGGATTCCTTTGAGCTTTTGATTTCCTAGTACCTCGTATTGTCAGCGTGCGATGCATGGGGACGGTGGCGGGCGCGGCTTTATTGAGAGTTGCGCCCGCCACCGCTTTTTGCAAATGGGCCTATTTGCTGACTTGGGTTTTACTGCCGGCTAAAGCATGCCGGCAGATGCGAGGGCGAGAATAACCACGATTGCTATCAGGGCAGCAATCACCATCGTGAATGCCATCGTGCGTTGACGTTTGACGGCAAGGCGCGCGCGACGCATGGACTCGGCGCTGCGGACGGTCTCGGTGGATGGGGTTGGCCGAGACGCGGGCTGCGCCTGTGCAGCCGTGCGGGTGGGGACGGTGGCGTCCGTCCGCACGGTAGCGCTGCCGCGATCCGCTACGGGCCGGCGCTTTCGCGGGGCACCCGTACGGGCGAAAGGCTCAAGGCGCGCCGCGAGTTCGTTTGCCGAAGGGCGTGCGTCTTGCGAGACTGCCAAACAAGCCATAATCGCGTTGGCCAAGCCCTCCTCGCGGGGAGTTGCGGGTGCAAGGGGTTGCGGCTGCACGGTGCGCTTGAGGAGCGCGTGATCTCCAGAGCGCTTGAGCTCTGCCTCAAAGGGGGCATGTCCGCAATAAAGCTCGTAGAGGATGCTTCCCAGCGCATAGATGTCGACGGCGGGGTTGTCGCGCGCACCGGGGTCGGCCTTAAACCGCTCCAGCATTTCGGGTGCCGCGTATGCCGGCGTGGCGCCGCGAAAAGCGTTGACGTCGACGGTAAAGGAAAAGTCCGGTTTAACGAGCTTGGCACTGCCCATATCGATCAGGCAGATGTCAAAATAGCCGCTCGACACCTGCTCCTCGAGCGGGATGCGATCGTGACGCAGCATGATGTTGCGCATGGAGAGGTCGCGGTGAACAAAGGGCGTGTCGAGTGATTGCGTGGACAAGATGATCTTGAGTACGCTCCAGCCCAGCGCAGCGACGATATCGCCGGGGCAGGTTTCAGCGCCATCACATAGAGCGGACCGTGCATCAAGAAGCGAGACGCCGTCAACCCATTCCATGAGCAGCGCCGGGGTTCCGTCTGCCGTGTAGCCAAAACCGTAGACATCGGGGAAACCCCTTAGGTTGGATACGACGGAGAGCGTACGGTACTCCTCTTCCAAAGTTTCTCGGTTGAGCTGTTCTTGCTCGGGTTGGGCATCGGGGCGCGGCATCTTAAGCGCGAGCTCAAAAGCGCGATCGCCGCTCTGGACGCGGCGGACATAGGCGTTGCCGCCAAAGCCGCCCTTTTGCGGCGGAACGAGAAGCGTGCAGAAGCGACGCCGTGCCGCAGCCTGCTCGCGCTCGGTGAGCAGTGCTGGCGTATGAAACTTGACGAGTCGAACTTCTTCGTAGGAACCGGTCATGGCGCGCTTTCATCCTTTCTTCCATTAGCAGGATATGCGCTAGCCGCCGCCTTCTGTTGCGCAACATCGACAAATCTGCCGCTCGCCAATGTTGCGCAACAGAATCGCGCAAGACGGCGGTAGAAATAGGTCAATTAAAGTCGACAATCAGGGGAACGATATGAGCTATTCATTCAGCGCATCATATGGAATCACGCGGGAACAGTGGAACAAGATGACCACGCGAGAGCAGGATGAGTTTGTTTGGGCGCAGCGGAGCGAAGACCGGGAGCGGGAGCGCGCTGAGGCAGCCAGGGCCTTGGAGCGGGAGCGCGTTGAGACGGCCATAGCCTTGGAGCGGGAGCGCGTTGAGGCGGCCATTCAGTCATATAAGAGCTCCCTGGCCGGGATAAAAGCCAAAACGCTTTCTAAGATTGAAGACACCGATGGTTCGGTTTCGGCATACTTTGATCGGTTGATTGATGCTCGTATTGAGGCTTTTTCCCAGGAGGCATTGGATAATATGCCCAGTGGAATGCAAGCGGTAAACATGCGCTATGCCGAAACAGTTCGCGCTAAGATCCCGGCTTTGCTCGGGGAGATTAGCGCCCTGCTGCCTTCAACGGTTTCGGAAGCGCATAGAGAGCAGTTCGTTCAGCAGTCGCAAGCTCAACTCAAGGCTGTCCAGACTGCCGAGCGCCTTCGCGCCCAGCATGTCGCGGAAATTACGAATTATGTTGTTGGTCCTGGCGGCGGCGTGGACCTGAAGAAGGCGCTTCGCTACCTTACCGAATCAACGACCAAACAAGAGGAGGGGTCGCTCGAAGAAGCGGCTCGCGCGTTTGAGACTTGGGCGGGACGTGTTACGCCGCTTATGCAGGACGAAGCGCTCGATATCCCCCTTCGAAACCGTATCTCTGCAAAGTTTGAGAGCGTCCGCGCTGCTTTTGATGCGCTTGGACCTGATTCGCGCGTCGATGATCGCCTAGCGGCAATGAAGATGATGAACGATTTTGAGTACGTAGTAAAAAACGCTACGTACGAATCGGGCGAACGGCACCGAGTTTATGAAGAGTATCGCGCGCGCATCGAACGTGCCAACAACCGTTACGGAAAGAACCTGCCGCTTAAGCAATTGCACGAGATCGAAGATGTCTATGCTGCAAACGATGAAGCGGAGGCTGCCCTTGCCAATGCTATGAAAGACGATTATATCGAGCGTTCTATCAACGAGGTCATGGCTGCTCGCGGTATTAACGTTACTCGCTATGCCGTTATGGAGGGTTCGGGAAAGCCCTGGCGATTGATGTTTGACACCAAGCAGAACAAGGCCATTGCCCTTTTGCGCAGCACGAAAAGAGATCGACTCATCATCCGCGTTGTCGCAGCCAACCCTGAGGAGTTTTCTGAGGATCCTGATAATCCGACCATCATCAAGGACATGAAGCCGCAGGATCAAGCGACTGTCGAGAAGGTCTATAGGGACCAGATTGAGTTCTGCGACTTCTACAAACAGTTCGAAGAGGATCTTAAGGCCTACGGCGTAACCGTTCCGGCCGAGGGTGCAGGATTGACCACGCAGGCCGCGAATCCCGCTGCCGCCGTCGAGATTCATCCGCACGATTACGTGCCGCCTGTGCCTTCCGCAGATGCGGAGCGCCGCCTGCGTAACCGTCGCCAAGCAAGCCAGCTCAAGCAAAGAGAGATGAGGTAAATCATGACATGGGAATGCCCAGAATGCGGTTTTGATAATGATGACGAGCGCGATATGTGCGAGGAATGCGGTGCTCCGCGTCCCGCCGGCGTAGCACCTGCGCCGTCGACGCCTGCCGCTCCGGTGCAAGATCTCGCTGCACCAAGCGGTGAACGTCCAGCGCCCGCCGTCTATCCTGCGACTTCTTCGATGGGTGGTACACCACAGGTTCAACAGTCTGCATCCCAGCAGGTGTATCAGTCTGTTCCCGTGCCCGCGGCGCAGCCGGCACCCGCGCCTATGCCTCAGCCGGCGCCCGTGCCACAACCGATGTCCACCCCACAACCGATGCCTGCGCCCGCGCAGCAGCCCGCGGCTATGTCGATACCGCAGCCTACCCCCATGCCCGTTCCGCAACCCGCTCCGGTTGCCGCGCCACAGCCGACGCCCGCGCCAATGCCTCAGCCCGAGCCGCAGCCCATGGCGAATGCTGCAGCTACTCCTGCGGTTCCTGCGCTTACGCTTGCCGATCCAGCTATGGGTGAGCAGCTGCGTCTCACGGGCATGACCGTGCTTGGGCGTAACGCGTTTCCCAGCATGGCATCGAACTTTGCAATATCTCGCCAGCATGCCAGCGTTCGCTTTGAACAGGGTACCTGGTTGGTTGCCGACGAGGGTTCCAATAATGGAACGGCCATTATGCGCGGTGGCCAGATTCTTAATTTGGCCCCCGGCGTGTCCCAGCAGATCCATACTGGTGACGTGCTGCTGATCCCGGCGGCATCTGGTGAGTTTGCCCAGCTACGTTTGATGGTCACCGTGGAGGAGCCTCCTGCGGTGCAGCCCACGCAGGCTCAGACGGCGGTTGCGCCGCGGCCTGCGGCCGTCGCGCCCGCTGCGGCACCCGCCACGCCAGCCGCTAGCCCGTCTGCCGGCGTTGAGGGCTGGTTTGTCGAGTGTCCCGAGTGTGGTCGTCTACACCTTGTTGCCGATGAGCGCGCAAAGGTCGGGGATGGCTGTGAAGAGTGTGGCTGTTCGCTCGCGCGCACGTCTGCCGTATATCGTACGCTCGACCCCGGCGAGGATTACTCGGATGTTCGTTAGCCAGATGCTTGCGCCTGTCGTTTCTCTGGGGCCAGGCGAGCGCATCGCAATCTGGACTAGCGGCTGTTCTAAGCACTGCGCCGGATGTATCTCGCCCGAACTTAGGATGCAGCTGCCCGAGCAGGATGTCGACGTTGATGAGCTTGCGCAGATGTTGCTCGATACCGCGCGCGAGCACGGCGTGCATCGGCTGACGGTTTCGGGTGGAGATCCGCTCGAGCAGGCATCAGAGCTCGTGAAGCTGCTGGCAACGATCCGCTGCGCTTACGATGACATCCTCGTTTACACCGGATTTACGCTCGAAGAGCTGCCGCGAGCGATCGGCGCGGACGTGTGGGAGACGCTCAAGCCCCTCATCGATGTGCTGATTGACGGTCCGTACATAGACGAGCTTAACGTGCCCGACTGTGTGCTGCGCGGTTCGACTAACCAGCGCGTAATCTACCTGAGCGACCGCCCACACGATGATTACGACCAGTATCTTCAGCAGCCGCGTCAGCTTCAAAACTATGTCCAGGACGGCACGGTTATCACCGTTGGTATTGCCGACCGTTACCACCATGAATTATCTGCCAAGGAGGGTTAACACATGGCAACTGATTTCGAGCGCCAATCCTGGCAGCGCGAGATGCTCAACTTTAAAGGGGTGAAGAGCCTCTTTATCCTTGAGGGCAACGTGAACGACAAGTATCCCGATGTGGTCGACGGCGGCCTTCAGTTCTCGGAACTCGCCGAGGTCGTGCGCGGCCTTTTTGAAGACGCCAATGGCTCAGTTGAGTACAACGTGGCATATTTCGATCCCATCCAGCTATTTTCGAGCAGCATGGGCAACGTCGATTGCAAGCGCCTGGTGTCGCTGGCTCATGACGAGGCCTCCAAGAGCGATGACCGCATGATGGAGGCGAACGCCTGCATCGCCGATGGCCGCCAAGCATATGCCACCGAGCAGTCGAGCCTGCCATCATACGGCGAGGTTATCCGCTCAATGTTGCGCCTTAAATACAACGACAACCCCGATGGCGGCACCGAGGCCAAGCCGCTTTGTGTGATCGTCAACATGGCGTCGCGCCTGCTTGCATCCTCGACCGGCCTTATGCCCGACGAGACGCAGTTCTTCCTTAACCTGTATCTTGGTGCCAGCAAAGCACGCCTTATTAACCGCACGGCTGTCAACACGCTCATTCTGGTAACGGATAACGTGCGCAACCTGCCCGTGTGGTTTATCGAGGAGAACCCCTTCTTGCGCACCATCACGCTGCAGCATCCCGACCGCGACATGCGCGAGGCCTACATCCAAAGCAAGTTTGGCTTTGGTGAGGCGCTGTCCGATTCCGATGACCGTGCGGTGCGTCGCTTTATCGATACCACCGACGGCATGAGCGTTAAGGAGCTCGAGGGCCTGCAGCGCATGTATCAGCGCGATATGCAAAACCCCGAGGCTTCCATCGAGACCATCCTTCCCAAGCTCGTCGACGTGTATAAGTACGGCTTTCGCGAGAACAAATGGCAGCAGATGTTCGAGAAGCTCGAGGAGGATCCCGAGGCAAAGATCAAGCGCCGCGTGAAGGGTCAGGACGAGGCCGTTGAGAAGGCCGTCACCGTGCTCAAGCGCTCCGTCATGGGTCTTTCGGGTGCTACCCATTCATCTGGCTCCAAGCCCAAGGGTGTGCTGTTTTTGAGCGGTCCCACCGGTACCGGTAAGACCGAGATTGTTAAGGCCATTACGGAGCTCCTCTTTGGCGATGAGCGCAGCATGCTGCGTTTTGATATGTCCGAGTACGGTGCCGAGAACTCCGATCAAAAGCTCTTTGGCGCTCCTCCGGGATACGTGGGCTATGCCGAGGGCGGTCAGCTGACCAATGCGGTCAAGGCCAATCCGTTCTCGGTGGTTCTTTTCGACGAGATCGAGAAGGCCGCGCCGAGCATTATGGACAAGTTCCTGCAGATCCTCGAAGATGGACGCCTGACCGATGGCCAGGGCAATACCGTGTACTTCTCTGAGACGGTCATCTTCTTTACGAGCAACATCGGCTTTTCCAAGATTGAGATCGATGCGCAGGGCAACGAAGTTCGTAATACCATCGCGCCCAACACGCCCTATGACGAGATTTGCGAGCGCGTGCGCACCGAGATGGATCGCGAGTTTAAGCCCGAGTTCTTGGGCCGTATCGGCGACAACGTGGTGATCTTCAACTTTATCGACGACGCCGTGGCGCTTCAGATCCTCAATTCCAAGATCGATGCCGTTAACCGCAACGTGCATAAGGCACAGCCCGATATTACGGTTGAGGCGACCGATGCCGCCCGCGAGCTGCTGCACTCCATTGCCATGACGGACGCCGTCAAGGCCAAGGGCGGCCGCGGCATTGGCAACTTGGTGGAGAGCGGCTACCTTAACGGGCTTTCCGATTTTCTGTTTGAACACCGCGCCGAGTGGCGCGGTCGCCCCGGTATGGTGGCACGCGCCGTGCCGCAGGGCGAGGGCGATGATGCGCATATCGCATTTGAGCTCGTGCCCGGATCGATGGGAGGCGATTGGCGATGACGAAGTTTGTCGCTGCAGCAAAAACCCAAGCGGGAACCAATCACCCCGTCAACGAGGACCGTTTGCTTCTTGACGGTGATGTCCTTTGCTATGGCTTGGTAGGCGATTGCGAGCGCGAGATGGGCTGCATGGCAGTCTTTGACGGCGTGAGCGAAGGCGGGCACGGAGCGGCCGCCTCGACGCTTGCTGCTCAGGCGTTTGCGCAGGCCGTGCGCGTCTTTGATACCGATGCTGTCAACGCGTTACAGGAGCGCCTACGCATGGCGGGCGAGCGAGCCGAGAACGATGTTGAGACGTATGCGGCTCGCTATGGACTGTCTGTTGCCGCATCCACGGTTGCCGGCCTCGTGGTTGCTCCTGACGGGCACGGTGCTGTTTTTAATGCCGGCGATTCTCGCGTGTACCGACTGCGCGGCGGTGTGCTTGCCGTGCTTAGCTGTGACCATACGCCTGAGCGGCGCGTGGGCGGCGTTGGCGCTGAATACAGGGATGATGCCGTTTCACATTGTATTGAGCTCGCGATTGGACTCAATCAGGGCGGTCGCAATCTTGAGGTCAAGACGACCGTGATGCTTCCGGGCGATCGCTATCTGATCTGTTCCGATGGTATCGATGGGCAGATTGCACAGGAACGTTTGCAGCAGATGCTTGCGAGCGATTCGACATGTGCGCAGTTGTGCGAAGAGCTGTATGCCGAGGCTCGGGTGAACGGCTCGACGGACGATGCAACGCTGATTGTAATTGAAGTGGGGGAGTAGCCATGTCTGATGAGACGATTACGGTACACCGAGATGGTGGCAATGGCAATGATGAGACCGTAACGGTGCGCCGCGGGAATGCGCCCGTAGAGGGAGAGACGGTTACCGTGAACCGTGGCGACCAGGCCTCTGCGCCTGGAGAGACCGTGACGGTACGTCGAGCCGACGCTCCGGCATCTGGTGAAACGGTCACCGTCCGCCGCGACGACGCGCCATTGACAAACGAAACCGTAACGGTGCATCGCCCGATGACCGAATCGAATGGTGAAACAGTAACGGTTGCGAGGCCGTCTGTTGGTGCTTCCGACGACGGCAAGACCGTTACTGTTTCACGCCCTGGTACTTCTGCGGCAGGCGAAACTGTCACGGTGCCGCGCGCTGCGAGCCCCGACGGCCAGACGGTAACTGTCTCGCGCGGTGCCACGGCCAGTCCCAACGGTGAAACGGTGACCGTTTCTCGTGGGGGCGCACATGCCGCCGCTGCATCTGCCTCGCCTTTTGTTGCGGAGGATGCGACGGTTGTCTCGAATGACGGGCAGCAGTTTATTATTCATTTGGGACAGGTCATTGGCCATGGCGGTCAATCTACCATTGTTGCCGCCGAGCGGGTGAGCGATGGTTTGGCATGCGTTGCTAAGGTCTTTAAGCCTCTTGTGGGCGCCGAGCGTTCGGCATATCAAAAGGTGGTAAGCGCCATAATGGGGCTTAATGGCCGCCCCGTGTCTCAAACGCATCTACTGCCCATCTTTGCCTATCTGCACCAGGGCCTGAGCGCGACCGAAGTGGGGGCTGCGGCTCCTCAGCTGTGGGATGTTTCCATTACGCCGCTGGCCACATGCCTTTTTGATCGTCCCCGTAGCAAGAATATGGTTAAGAGTCGCGTGATTCCCGAGCTCAGCCAGGCAATCGAGTTGCTACATACCGAGCTTGGCATTGTCCATCGTGACATTAAGCCGCAGAACGTCTACCTGTACGACAAACAGATCGTGCTCGGAGATTATGGCTCCGCCCGCTCGCTTGCCGGATTTGACAGCCGACTGACGAACACCATGACGCGCTCCGACGGCTACACGCCTGGTCGTGGCGGCATGGTCGACCCTCGTAACGACTGGTATTCGTTTGGCTATACAATCTGGACGCTCTACGAAAACAATGTCCACCCGCTGCAGGAGTTCATAGACGACAATACGCTTTCCGACCGTCAAGAGACGGGTGAGCCTGCGGACTTTAACCATCCAGATGATGCAACCCTGGGAAACCTCCTCAAGGGCCTGACGTTTGAGCTTTCGGGCGAGCGTTTTGGCTATGAAGAGGTTAAAGACTGGATGGCCGACCCAGATAATTTCTATCGTAAGCTTCCCACCATGGACGCCGGCAGCGCTCGTAAGCCATATGAGTTTGCGGGCAAGCAGTATAGCGATCCGGTGCTGCTCGCTCGCGCGCTGTCCTCCAATTGGGACGAGGCAAAACTTCGCATGAGCCAACAGCAGCTCGAAAACCTGATGGGCGACTGGGGTGAAAATGACCTGCAGACCAGGATTCACCAGTTAGTCGAAGAGGATATCCAGACAGCGTCCAATCCCGACCTGGCGCTCGCTTGCGTAATCTATGAGATGTCCAACGGCAAGATTATGTCGTGGCGCGGCGAGGATGTCTCGCTGACTAATGCACCCGATGCTTTGCCGGCGCGTATTGCATCGATGGCTGTGGATACAATTGATCGCTATGCTCGGCAGTCAGGCCTTGATGGTACAAATTCATCTGGCGTGTTGCCCTCTGGATTCCTCTCGCTCGTCTTATCTCGAGAAGCAAACGCCGACAGTCAAAGGGTTCGTTTGGCTTCTGATATTCACAGTCTTGAGCTTCTTGCTCGCCAATCGGACGACCCTCATTTTGCAGCCTGCCTTTTTAAGGGCTTGTTGACGTCCGGTGAAAACAAGCATGCTATGGCCCAAGGTGCGATTAAGTCGGTATTACGGCAACCCTCTGCATTCTTTGGCGTCTGTTCGTCTTCTCGATCGCTCGATGAGTTTTTGCTCTATTTTGCCGGCGATGTTGATATGTCAGCAATCATCGCTGCTCGCGATGGGGCAAATGCTGAGGGCGGCATAGACACCGACGTTGTCCTTGTCTTTATGGATAAGGTCGCCGACGACAAGGCCGCCGTGCGCTCGTTTTATCGAAAGTATGGAAACTATGCTGCCTGGATTTGGCTTTCTGGCCATACCGACTTATACGAAACGATGCAGGGTTCGACAGGTGAAGCTGCGGTTATCGCGCTTCGTGGACTTAATCCGGCAATGGATGCGCCCGTCTCGACACTTGTTAAGTTGGGCAGCAACGCCCGTCTTGAGGGCATTAAGCTTCGAGGCGACATGGAATCTACGCCAGTTCCATATATTCTGGGTTGGGAACTTGATGAACGTTTTGGAACGCGCCCCATCGCGATGGGATCACTGTTCTGTGCCCAGGTAAAGGATGATGTCGTGCCGCGTGGGTACGTTTCTGACCTCCTGACCTCTTGTGAGGACCAAGGTGTGCTCGACATCCTTGAGATTAGGCTTTTGGCGGATGTCGAGAGCCTGCCGTCCGCGGCATATTCACAATATTTGGATGACGCTCGCGGAGTTGCCGATGGAAAGCTGAAGGCCGCTATCGAAACGGACACGCGTGAATACGGTGTCGTCAAGGGCATCGCTGACAGCGATGCTCAGATTGCTGCTGTAAAGAAGGAGCAGCGGAACGTTCTCATTACCACCATTGCCGTTGCGCTTCTCTATCTCCTTATTATTAAGTGTGCACGCGGCGCATTCGGTCAGCTTATCGTTTCACTTGGAACGTTTGGACCTCTCGTTGTCGTCTTCTTGGTGCTGGCATTTTTGGGCTCTTTCGGCTTCCTTGCACTCAATGTTCTCCGTTCGTTTTCTGCCGTTGATCGTGTTTCGGGTCTCGAAGATGCTCTGGATTCAAACGCCGCTGCCTTAGAGGGCTATTTGGTTAAGTTGGTCGATTTCGACGGACGCAATGACAAAATTACTGAAATTCTGTCAGTTCAGTCGGGAGATGCCGCATTGACCGATGCGCGTAAGCCGCTGTTCTCGACAGGGCGTCATTCTGTGTCGTTTTATACCGATCCCGAAGTCATGGATCGATTCGGACGTCTTGCTGGCAGGTTGGTGCTCATCACGGCGCTCGTCGTTAGCGCGTTTGGCTTTATGGGGTCGATGTATGTCGATGGCGATGTGTATGCGAGAGTTGAAGTTTTAATTGCGGTTTGCTTCGGCTTGATGATCGTATTGATCATGTTTGGCGAGGATGCACATCCTGGTAGCGCTCAAGCGCTGCGTTCGTGGCTTTACATGTGGATACCTCCGATACTCATTGAGTTTTTGCTTTCGGGGGTTGTTTCGTTTGCCAACTTCCTGAGCCTTTTCGGTTTCATTTTCCTCTTGCTTGCTTTTGTAATTAGCGTTATTGCGTTCGTGTTTTTCCGTGGTTTGGAAAAATGGGATGATCTCCAATCGCGGAAAAAGCAGTCGCCGATTGCCCAGCCGATTGCTGCTCAGCAGAACACTGCTAAGCAAGACAACATTCCGCAGAATGGTGTTCAGAATTCCAGCACTGGAATGAAGACGAATTACAAGGCGCCTGTTAGTCATGTTTACGCTTCTGGCAGTGCTGCGTCTGTTGGACATACGGGCAGCGCTCCTGCTGTGAAGAAAGAATCAGTGAATGCTGAGAAGTCCGGTTCTGGAGTGAAAGGCAAAAAGGAGCCGAACGCTATTGGATATGGCACCTATGATCAGATGCCTTGCCGTATCGACATCTATGCCAACTACATCAAGATTGCCCATACCTCGATGTATTCTGGAAGGCGCGATTTAGATAAATATAAATCCGTAGTTAAATCGGGTAAAACATCTGACTTGGACAAGGCGTTTAATAGGCCTTATGCTGTAAATACGATCAATATCCCAGCAAACGCGCTCACTAATTGGCTTCGCATGCCCGGCATCACCAATAGCCCCGAATTTACGTTCGACCGAAAGGATCGCCAGCTGCACACTCGCGTGCAACACACGATTCAGGTTTTTTCGCCGGGTTTCGATGAGGTACTCGAAGATTTTGCAGACTCTCATTTCCATTACTGATGAGGACAGAGGGTAATACTCACGTGCCCGTCGGGGAGGACTCCGATTGGCGAGACGACAGTTTGGATGATCAATGCCAACGTTAAACTTGGGAAATATGTTTGGAAGTTCCAATAACGATAGGAATCGTAGCGGGGGTTCTCAACAACAGGGCTCCAATGCTCAGCGAGCAGGTGGGCAACTTCACGATGTTGAGCGGCTGGTTATGGGGGGCCGTGAGGCTATTGCTAATAGCGCCGAGGCGCAGCGCCAGCGACGCCGCCTTGCCGAGAGCATGGCTAGGAAAGATGCGGTGTACGGAACCGTCATCGACCAAGGATACGGAACGTACGATGGAAGGCCCTGTTCGATTAGATTGTACGAAAACCGCATTGAGATTGTTGCGAAACGCGAAGGCTCGACGCTGGATAATCATCCGGTGGTCAAGTCGCTTATCCCCGGCCTTGGCAAAAGCAAGGCTGTTGCGGGAAGGATTCTTGCTCCGGGTAATTCAAACCCGCCAATCGTCATCCCCGCCAATGCCATGACGGGTTTTCAGCAAGTGGCATGGGGGATGTTCCCGACGTTTGTATTCATGCGAAGGGATCCTGTGACGAGGAAGCGAGAGTCCCACACGATTAAAGCTATGACTAGAGAGCTTGGCTATTCGTTAGAGCGTTTTGGCGCTATGCATTACCACTTCTGATGATTTGTGAGGATATAGACAATGGGCATGGGGGAACGAGATTCTGAGGGCCTGTCGGCGCAGGAGCGACTCGAACAGCTTCGCGCTCAGAGGATGGCACCGAAAGACCCCGGGGTACATATCGAATCGGACGCAGCAAATGGACGTCTGGACATCAACTGGAATAGTGCCGGTGCACCAAAGCACCATGTGAGCATTAATTTATCGCGCATTGTAGATGCTATTCCGACCGTCATTCGTTTTCTTCCGGTGCGTATTTTTACGGTGTGGGGTCTTTGCTCGGTCTGGTATCGTCTGTTTCTAAATACAGGTGGAGACGATATTTTGCATACGGGTCTCCCTGCTCCTGGATATAGCGCTTTTAACCCATTCGCTCAAGCAGCCGTTATTTTCGGTGGCCTAATTGTCGTTTCGATTGAGTTATTAATTGGACCGCTGAGTCTGATTATCAAACAGCTGATCATTGGTCTTTTCTATTTGCTACGCGGTTCAGCTGCTACAAGGCGCGCATTATCGGATGCGCATGCTCAATTTAACTTTGGTCAGTTTATCGCTGACACGCGCGAAGGCTATCACAATGGCTATTCACTATTGGGGTCGGCGTTGCGCGCAAAACGTGGTGCGCGCAACGGCTCATCTTCTCTTGATTACGGCGAGGGTGCCTTGACGGGCGTAGATCCATATTCATATCAATATGATGATGGAATTGGTGATCGTCCGTCCGTCTTGGAACTGACTGATGAAGAGGCCGATCGCTTGTGGGACCTGTACTACCCGGCCTACGGCGCCGAGGGCCCCATGTCCAACCTGCACGAGGCGCTCGCCTCGGGCGACCCACAGGACTACACGACCCTGATGAGCCTCGCCCTCAACGTGGCGGAGTGGTGCGAGCAAAACGGCACGCCCGACACGCACGGCTGGTTCGACGACCCCGCCTACCCGGGCGACTACGTCGACGCCGGCACGTTCTACCTCATGGCGTACTCGTTCTGGGAGCGGGAGGCCGAGGCGCGGCGCGTGGGGCCGATCGAGCCGCTCGCGGACGACATGAGCCGCTTCATCCTGCGCCACCTGAGCGACTGGTCGCGCGAGAACGCCCACGCCTACCGCTGGCGCGGCGACTGGCGCGACGCTGACTACTTCGACAAGGACCGCCTGTAGGCGGCGGAGGGGGAACACGGATGGCAATTAATCAGAACGGGTCTGGCCGCGGGGGCGCCGGGTCCAACGGATCGGATGTCAACGATATCGTGAACCGCTTGGGCGGTCCGCGCGTGGTGATCGTTCTTGCCGTGGTGGTGGTCATCGCCATTGTGGCGGTCACGTCCATTACAAGCGGCATCTCCGATACCAATCAGCAGACCGAGCAACGCGCCGAGGCCAAACAGCAGCAGGAGGATGAGGCGGCGCGCGCTCAGCGTAAAAAGGAAAAAGAGGAGCGCCACCAGGAAGAAGCGAAAAAGGCCACAGTGCTCATGCTCGATGAGATTACGGACGAGGCACTGCGCTCGGACTTAGCACTCGATGCAGATGAGGACGGCAATATTTCGCAAGAGACTGCGGATGAAGCTAGCTCAATCGACGTCGAGTCGTTTGATTCGCTTCCGCTGTTGGCCAACTTCCACAACATCACGACGTTTGGCATCGGCGATTACGACAGCGAAAACTACGACATAAGCTCCATTAGCAATATCACTCATCTGTCCATTGGCGACTGCTCGGTGCCTCAGGTTGATCTCACACGTTTTCCTCAGCTACAGCGCGTTACCATAAACAGGCTCGAGAGCCCCGTCGATACCTTGAATGCCAAAAACATGTCCTCGTTGACGATCGTCCAGATCGAAGGCCTTGATGGCAGTATCGGGACACTTGACCTGTCGGGTGATGTGAACCTCGAGGTTCTGAAGATCGGTTGCAGAGTCGAAACGCTCAATCTGTGCGGGGCAGGCAGGGAAGATGCCTTCCATTTCACTTTTACACCCAATTGTGTTGGCAAGATCTTGTACGACAGCGACACGAGCAGCAGCCTGGTCGAGTATTTGCAAAAAATGAGCAGTGACTACGGTTACACCATGGAGCAGCAGTAGCGATGCGCTCAAGTGAGGAGAAGCGATATGGCGAATTTTAAGCCCGACATGTCTTGGCGGGATGACGAACGGGTTCAGCGTGTGACCGAGCAGCCTTCGGGCGGGGCTCATGAGCGGGCTGCCGAGACGCCGGATGTGCGGGTGAATATGCGTCCGAACGGGCAGGCAACCGAACAGTCTGCTGGGCAGGCGCAGCAGACGCCGAGGCGTTCGACAAGTCGGATCCCTCGCCCTGCCAGCCAGCCGAATGGACAGGCGGCTGAACGTGCAAATGAAGCCGTCTCTCGTTTGGGCGGCGTTCGCGCCCTGGTAGTGCTTGCGGCGGTTGTGGTCATAGGCGCGGTTGCCGTTTTCTCCGTGATTGGCGGCGTCGGTGACGTGCAAGGCGGCGGAGGAGCCTCGTCGAGCGTCTCTAAAGAGTCGAGCTCAACTGACGCCTCTGGCTCCGAGACCAAGAAAGAAAAAGGTCTCGTCGATGTTGATGCGATCTCGGATGATACGCTGCACGGGCTGCTTGCCGACTACGATAACGATGACGATGGCCAGCTGGCCGCCAAGGAGACTCAGTGCATCACGAGGCTGGTCGTGACCGACGAGGTGACGGATTTCACGCCCATTAGCAAGCTGGACAAGCTCGATACGCTCGGCATCAATACCCTGAGCGCCAAGAGTGCGGACTTTAGCGAGCTCGAGGCACTTGAGGTGCTCAAGTTTGGCGACATGACGACCCAGGACCTCGACCTGAGCGTCTGCCCCAAGCTCAATTCCTTTTGTATTGAAGGCCTTAAGGGTGCTGTCAATTCCATCAACGCTTCGGGTCTTAAGAACCTGATGTTCTTTACCGTTGACCAGGGTCTTCAGGGTGACGTCGAGAAGATTGATCTTTCGAACGATGACATTCTTGGCGCACTCGAGATTACCTGCAACGTCGGTGAGCTCAACCTGTCGGGTTGCAGCCACTCGTTCCCCAAGCTCAACATCGCTGCGGATCATATCGACAAGATCGTGGTCGACAGCAACACCAACGCGGACCTGGTGGCTACCCTGCGTGACCTCTGCGCTCAGAAAGGCTGGACGCTAGAGGAGCGGTAGGATTTTCCAAAGGGATGGATCAGTGTTTGTCGCAAAGCCATAGCTAAATGAAAAGGGGGCTCGGTTCAACCGAGCCCCCGCTCTTTTATCTATTTCTGAACAGCAGCTGCCTTCTTTTTTTCCTCCTCGAGTAGCTCGCCAAGTTGCTTGCCGCCTTCGGTCTTCCAGTCAGCCATGCCACTACTGCAGCGACCGATAACAAACGCAGATGCAGCAGAGGGGGTTGGGAATACCAGATCATCGCTTAGGATGTTGTCCTCATTGATGAGGTGCTGGTATTTTTGACGGCTTTCATATGTGGGCTTGCGGGCAGATGCGGTGGTGCCTTCGGCAATTTTTGAGCCGCCCTTTACAACGAAGCCATCGCTAGTGAAGAACCCATATGCTTTGGATCCACGACCGAACGTATGAAGCTCGATTTTCGATATGTCTTGTGGGACGTTGATCTTAACGGGGATGTCTTCGATTTCTTCAGTAGCGTCTTCTTGCATATGATCGATGGCAGCTTTGACTTTATTGGCAAGCCATTGAACAATACAGTCTCTAACAAAGAAATAATCAGGACCTTGGGCTTCGTTCTTGAGCAAGTCGATCAGTTTTGGCAATATGCCCTCTACGCCATTGACCTCTTTGATTTTTGTCCAAGTTTTGCAAGCATTTGTGTAGGCGGCTTCAGGATCCTCTTCATTATCAAAATGCAGCTTGGATTTATCTTTCAGTTTGTCTGCAACGGTTTTTTGGGCAGCCCAAAAAACCGGAACACAAAGGCTTCCGTGGTGTTTTTCGCTATCGTTTCGAGTGTCAATTTGATTCGTGCAAAACGTGTTGAATTCATATCGGCAAGGCCGGCTTGTAAGGTATGCTTCTGTAATAAATGCTAGGAGGATATCGCTTTTGGACAGGTCTTCATCGATCTTCTCTGGCCAGTTATCGCCGATACTGATTGAATTTAAGTCGATCACTTTTTTCACTCGGTATTCGGTGTCCTTGAGAAGATCATTGTTAAGCTTGTCCATTGTTCGGTTAACAATATCTAGGAGATGGTTGAATAGATTGTCGTTGCGTCTGTAGCTAATAAAGACCTTTACCAGGGTGTTGCCATTTTCATCTTTTTCAACCCCTAGCATGGACTGCTGCTGGCTCATGGGTTCCTCCGTTTTGCCGACTGCTGTTATTTGACGATGCTGCCCTTGGCGATGCGGGCTGAGAGGGCGACGATGATTCGGTCGTAGGCGTAGACGTCCTTGCCCAGCAAGAATCCACGGGCGCCGAGTATGTCGTTGTCGGGTGTCATGTAGGCGTGACGCATGAGGGTCTCAGATTTATTCGTGCCTTCGGGCTTGTCTTTGGGCTTGCCTTCGGGCTCCTCCCCTTTAAGGAGAAGATTGACATTATGTGCGCGCCTGCGCTGATCCCTCTCGTCCTCTCTGGTGCCGTGCCCCAGCTCGGTCATGCCTATTGCCTGACAGTAAGCGAGCCAGCGCTCGTGCTCTATATCGCCCAATAGGCAGATAGTTTTAATTCTTCTGCGATAATTGGCTTCATTGTTGGCGAAGGTCTCCAATGTATCGCCTTTCTTTTTATTTTCGAGTAGGTATTGTTTTACCAGATGACCATTGTCTAGGCCTTCGCTTCTTCCGCCTTCTAGTTTCGCCAGATAGTCGTTTTCGAGCGTATCGATGGTTTCCGATAGTCCAACCGACCAAAAGCGACTGGGGAGATACGCAGCCGCCGCACGACTGCTGCATTTGTCCCACTCGCTCTTGTTGTAGCCGTTGCGTGCCTTATCGTCTGCCATGGAGGCATCATAGCTGACGGTGGCATTGTCATAGTTGCACATGCAGTACACTGCATTGAGCTGTATAGCGCGCTGTTCAAGCTTATTGTTGAGGAGATTGTCGTAGGTAAAGAAAGCCTTGCGAGAACCGAAGGGATGCATGATTCCGACGATGAGGTGCTTTTCCTCTTCGGTACTTGCTTCGGTCATGGCGAGCTTTCTTAAGGCCTTAAGAATCTCTTCGCTTTCGATATGAGGACAAATTACGGGGCGTTGCTTCATGTAGTTTGGAGTGCCATGCTCGACAAAGCGGTTGAAGATCTGCCGTTGCAACATAAGGGAGCATGAGAGGTTCTGGCTGCAGCTGCCCGTGGTTACAAAGGCATAAACGAATGCGTTATCGGGCAGCAGGACACAACTGTCATCACATGCCACGCACTTGCTCTGAAGGTCGTAGTGCAGAGCAGCGACGCTGTTGCCTGCCATAAGGCGGTCAAGCGTGATTGAGGGGGCGCTGGCCTCGACAAAACGCACCGTAGGTGTCCCGTCTTTGATCTCTCCGAGCATTTCGGGATATCGCGCCGCCTCGCGCTCGACGATTTCGTGGGCATTAGGATCGACGATCACAATGCTGAGCTTTACCTGCGGCAGACGGCCCATCCAGTATGCGGTGCGTGCCGCCTGCATACCGTAATCTCCTGCGCCAATTACGAGCACTGTGAGGTTTTGGAGCTTGGTGCTGTCGTCGCGGGTGATGTCGACAGGAGCAAGCCATCTGAAAAGGGGCGCCTCGTCCAGAACGTTGTAGATTTCGTTTTGCGTACGAGAAATCAGGTGCAGATTGACGTTTTTTGGATAGGGCTTGATGGCATCAAAAACTCTCGGGTCGTCGGGGTTGCTGTGAAGACAATGCAGCGTGATCTCAAAAGGTGGCTTGTCGGTTTGGTGCTGCTGGTTAAGCGTCTCGAGCATGTCGATCGTTGCGCTTACATTTCGCTCGGTTTTTTCGGAAGCTGCAACGACGTCGATATACTTGGTGCATCTTGATCGAGTTCGATCGGCAGCGGTCATCAGGACATCGGCTGCGCCGTCTTCGGTGAAGGCGTAACGTACGTATCCTTGGCAGAGGTTGCGCAGCATACGCTGGCGGTCGCCGTCCTCGTCGCAGTCAAGACAGAAGACGAGGGCGATGTCGCCGCCGTTGGCCTTACTGAGCTTTCCATCTTTGATGTCGTTGACGATATCGCGCGTGAGCAACTCAGCGTTGGCGTCAACGCTTTCAAAGACAATCACATGGTTGGCATGCTTGAGGTGATGCTTGATCACGCTGCCCGAGAGGCGTGTGACGACGGCGTTGAAGGCAAGTAGGCCAACTTCAACGGGAAGGGCAATGATGTATGCGAGTGTTAGCAGCGAATAGAACAGGCGGCATGCTTGGTTGGGGATGACGCCGTTGACGACCGATGTTATATCGGTAAGGCCAGTCTGGATGGTTGTTGTCCAGCCAACTGTGAATAGGTTGGTGATGAACCAGCTGATATAATTCCAGCCCCCTGGTTCCCAGCCCTCGCCAAGGTCGGATGAAAAGCATTGCTCCCAGGTAACGGGCGCGAACAGGAAAAGGGCTCCAATGGCAAGGACGATGAAGGCGACGAGGCGACGATCATAATCTATTTCATGGCCAAAGAACCTGTACTGATGACTGTGGAGCTCCAGGAAGACAGAGCAACAGAGTGCGACGAAAGCGATCAGGGGCGCTAGGGTCCATAAGATTTCAGCCAAAGCAAAAACCTCCTAGGATTAGAGGGCAGTGTGAGCGAATGGGCATATCTTCCCACCGCCTATGTAAGCATGCGATCCCTCAGCTCGGCCGCCTCGTTAATCTCGACATTGGTGCGGCCTTGGAGATCTTCGGTGCGCTTGCTGGTGAGCTTGCCGTCCTTTAGTCCGTAGGTGGTGTACTGAACGATTGCGCCGGCGGTTTCGGCTGCCTGACGTAGGGGCTCGTAGGTGTCGGTTTGCTCGCACCATGCATAGAAATCATCGACGGTGGCGTTGGGATTGCCGCTAAAGAGTCGATACCATTCGCGTCCAAAGCTGCCAAGGACCGAGAACGTCTTTTTCTCGACAAGCTTGTCGCCCTTGTATTTGTAGTCCAGCGTAAGATCCACCAGATAGGCGGCTCCCGTTTCAAAGGCGTTCTCGTTGCTCTGATGACCGATGACCTCGGCCTCCGGATAGTGCTTACCAATAAACTCGGCGGCATCGCCTTCGTAATCGGCAACGATGCGCGCGCTCTGCACCTTGCCCCGCTTGTACGTGTAGTGCAGGATGCGCAGCAATCGCTCCTGCCAAAACGCATAGGAAAACAGGTGGTCGACAAAGTGCGGGTTCTCAAGCCGATTGGCCCGATCCATCCAAACAGTTTGGAACAGTTGGTAGTCGGCCTGCGGCTCGTCCGTGACCTCGCGGAACCACTGTACGGCGACGTCGGCGGGGATATAGAACGATAGTCGCTCCTGCGGAGTACCGCTCTTGGTCGTTTTGGCGCGCAGGGGAATCTCGACCTCGTAGCCAGAACCGTCGTCCGTTCCGCAGTTTAAAACGGGCGGCAGCATAAACTGGCAGGGGCCCTCGTCGCATACGCGCATCGGCTGGGGGCTAACAGGTTGCCCCTCAAACTCCATCTCGATGTCTGTGTCGTCTTCTTCGTCCTCGTCATCATCTTCGATGCCAAGGTCGTAGCCGTGTAGTAGTCATCCAGGTGTCGCTCGTTTACATTTCGCCCGTTTACGACGTCAAAGACGGTAACGCCCGTCATGCGGTCGCAATACTTTGCGACTTCAAAGAGGTTGCAGCTCTCCTCGGGCGTAAAGTTATCCATGCGGTGCAGGAACTCGGTAGCGCATTCCTCGGGATCATAGCCGTCCATGTCGCTGTCACCGACCCAAAAGTTGGGATCACGATTGCTTTTGAAGTACCACCAGTACCAGACGGGGCAGAATACCGCATTTACGCCAAAAAAGACCTTTTGGATGATGTTGCCGTTGCCGTCGAACTTGTAATCGAGCGGCAAGTTAACAACCGGATCGTTCGATGTGTCACGCGCCATGGTGTGCTCCCTGCGATGATTTGTGTTGCGCGCGCAGGTCAGATTCGATGCGTCTGACCTGCGCGCGCCTGTTACTTCGCATACTAGGCCGCCTGCGCTGCATTCTGTTGCGCAACATCGTGGACGGCGCGGTTCGACGTCCAGGGCCGATGCCGCGCAACAGATACATGGCTTGGCCGTGCTAATTGCTCTTTAGTAACGTGCCGAGCGCTGGGCGTTACCCGGGTTGTAGCCCGCCCAAGCAGCGATGACGTCCGACTCAACGACGCTCGTTGCAATGTTGATAAAGCTGCCGGCACGGGGCAGGTCGGTATGGAAGTCTTCGAGCAGGTTGGGCTGGAACCTAAAGTCCTCAAAGTTGACGGTGTTGGGGTTGTAGAGCTGACAAGTACCATCCTCGGTAGAGATCGGGCCAACCATGTAAACGGCCTTGTGCTCTACGACCTCGGTATCGTCGACGTCGATCACCTCTCCGCGATCGTGCGCGGCAGCGGCGTGCTCCATGAGCTCGAGGAATCGGTCGGCTTCGGCGCTGCAGAGTACGCAGCGCGAGAAGAGCACCGTAAGGGCATAACCCGTTTTACGGCCCAGTTTCTCTCGCAGCTCGCTAAATCGTTGCGACTGCTCCGGGGTCATGCGCGTCTTGGACGGCGCGGTCTGCTTGAGTCCGCACGCCTTAAGGAACATCGCGTTGGCCTTGCGAAGAGCGCTCATGGCGGCGGAGTCGCTCTTTGCCGCGGAGACGTCGATGCGTCCTCCCTCGGGAATCTGCTTATAGCGAGAGAAGCCCTTCTCGCCCTCGACGGGCATCCAGTACGTAATGACGTCATTTTCCACTACGCTAAAACGGCACGTAAAGGGCGCGCCGATTGCCGGCGCCTCGCCGTAGAACTTTACGCGTGCGGCTTGGTCGGTGTCCGCCATCCACATCATAAAGCGATGGCTATTGTCGCCGTCATGGTTCCGGAGCTTTGCAATAAGGTAGCAAACCGAGTCGCAGCGGCTCTCGAGTGCGGCACCTCTTCCGGTGGCGATGGCGCTTATGCCTTGGGCCTTGAGCTCGATGTCGCGGTGCAGCGCGTTGAGCTCTTCGGATGTCAACAGGTCTTGGCCGAGAAGCCCCGCGACAAGCGCGCCGACTTCTATGTCGGTAGTAAGGGCGGCGTCGATAACCTTGCGGTGCGCCTGGTGGCTTGCATAAGCCGGCATAGGTTTGCGGCCTGTGGCAAATCCAAATGGGTCGCGGATCTGGTCGCCGCCGCGATAGAGCGACTCCAAAAAGAACATGTTCATGTCATTCCGCTTGCCCTGCTCTTGACCGTAAGCATCGAGGGAATTCCAGACATGCTTCTCTGCAATGGGGTTCATCCACAGGCTGATTTTCGATTTTTCTGCCGAGGAGGTCGAGGTGTTCTTTTTGGAACTTGCGGCGGGACGAGAAGCCGGTTTCTGATATCCAGCGGGGAGAACTTGCTCAAGATCGAATTTTTTAAGCAGCCTAACGTAGACTCCGACCGATGCTTCTTCTGCCATTTCCGCCATGACCGACTGCGATGGGTCGTCGACAAAGGAAATGCGCGTTTTGCCATCATCGGAGACTGCCTGGCAATAGCCGCATCGAAGTGCAACGTAGCCTTCGTTGTCGCTGCCATGGTCAAAGTACATCTGCTCTTTGCATCCGAGTGTGCCGGGGATGAATGCGGTCGGATTTGCCATGTCGGGGATCGTAATGGCAGCGCCGGTCGCGCGTTTAAGCTCATCGAAATACTCGACGTACAGCGGAATGTTGTAGTGCTGGACCAACGTCTCGAGAACAATGGCGTTGGGCACGGAGTGCGCCACGCGATAACGCACGGAGTTATAGCCCCATTCGACATCGGTTGCATCATCGGGGATTCCGTGACCCACCATGGTCCTCAGGACCTCATCGGGTGAGTCAAACGTGCTATCGGGCGTACCGCAAATCGCCTGGAGTGAGAACCCGCCAAAGCACTTTTCGAGATCATTGCGGATATACTCGCAGCAGTCATGATTGGGAAAGACGATGCGAAACGTCATCGCGCCCATGGCCTGGGACATGTAGACGTTGCCCGACGCCTGGGCATCGGACTCTGCCTGGGCATCGGACTCTGCCTGGGCATCGGACTCTGCCTGGGCATTGGACTCTGCCTGGGCATCGGACTCTGCCTGGGGCTCCTCTTGGGCGCCAAACTGGTCCTTGAGAAAGTCGAAGTACAGGGACACGTTTCCGCGCTGCGCATATGAACGCATGATGGGGTCGGTGGTGTCCTCAAAGTACTTTTGGCTTCCGTCGGGCATGGACATGGTTCCCATGCCGCAGCGGAACAGGGTGTCGGTGGCGCCGTCGAACCCCTCCGGGAAATACACCCAGCAGCTCTTGTCGACCACGTTTGCAAATGAGACGCTATCGCCCTGCGCATCGGCGATCACGGCGCCGGCGGCGATCTCATCGGCATCGGTGTACTCGTAGTAGACGGGAACGCCGATCATCTTGGAGATAGTCTTGGCAACCTCCAGCGAGGGGATGCCGTTGTATTCGTACTGGAGCGAGTTGTAGCCCCAGACGACGTTGGTGACCTCTTCGCCGTCGGACCCGCAGGTTTCCAGGGCGGCATTGGTGGCGTCGGTCGGATCCATGTGCTGGAAGTCCTCGTAATCGGGGATCACGGCAGCAAAGCAGAACTCGCCATAGTCTCGCTCCAGGGCAGCTTTGGCCTGCATGCAGATATCGTGGTTGGGAAACACGATGCGATTGACAATCTGGTTGATCGAGATCCCGCGGTCGGTATCTTGAAGTAGATGCTCAAAAATCTCGTCCATCGTTCCTTCTTTCGTATGCGGTGGAAGCCGACGATTCCGGGTTTTAGGGCTCGTGGCTTTGCTAACTCGAACGCTACCGCCCCGACGGGCGAGAACGTTGCGCAACATCCGCGAGTGCGCAAATTGCAATGCGGAACGGTCTGTGCTGGGGCGTTTTGAGAGCGGATCCGTCTCGTTCCCGGCGATGTTGCGCAACGTCTGCTCGGTATGGATTTCTACACTTGGGTTGTCCAAAAGGGATTCGGTTCTTGAATGAGGGATGAACGATGAGCAGGAACTTCTATTACGATGACGATATGTCTGAAGAGGACTACGAGCGGGTCATGGAGCATATGTACGAGCTTGAGTGTGAGCTCGAGGAGCCCCATGACGCTCGTGCTGACCAGTTGATTCGCGAGGAGCTCGAGCAGCTTTCGAGTGCCATGTTGTTTGAGCCGGTGGTCAAAAACGGTGAGTACCTTGGTGAGCGCGACCATGTGCCCGGGTATTGGACGGATCGTCGCGATTTGGAGTCCGAGTCTTCAGACGCTTCGAGCGATGCCGACGAGGTAGAGAAGGATGAGCCGTTTGATTTGATTGGCTATCAGGGTTCTTCTTCGGGTGGCTCGGTGCTCGACATGTTTACTCCCATTTTAAGGAGTCGCGTGTTCTGGATCTTCATCGCGTTTCTGGTGTTTATCGGCATGCTCGACATGTTCTACGACAGTTTTATTGTTCCTTCGGGCTTCGCTATTAGCCGCATCAATTTCCAGGGCTTGGTGCTGCTGGCGATTGTCGTTGCATGCATTGCCCTGAGGCGTCGTCGTCGCTAGCGACGGTATTGGCGCAACGGCCGATGTTGCGCAACAGAGTGTTGGGACGGCGCCGTATGCTTGGGTTGTCCTGAAAGCGAGAGAAAGGACAGGACAATGGCTGAAGTTGAAGTAAGGGCTTTGGGTCCCGACGACGTCGACGATATGGTCGATCTGGACGAGCAGTCGGGCTACGAGGTCTATGACGAGTACGCGGACTTTGTTGAGGACGAGGACGAGGAGAATAGCAGCCTCTGGGGCGTCTTTGCCGATGATGAGCTGGTCGGTTTTTGCGTGACGGGCGGTGCGGATGACCCCGATCTGCCGGATGCCGTTACGGAGCACCCGCTCAACGAGGAAACGTCGACGTTTTTGAGCCATGTGTATGTTGATCCTGACTACCGCGGTAACGGCTATGGCGCGCGCCTGGTGCACGACGCCCTGTTGGGATACTGGGAGAGCGAGGGCCACCAGCAGCCTGCATTCCTGGATCTGAGCGGATATCTCTTTGATGATCCTGATGCGGATCCGATTAAGCTCGCGCAGCTGCTCATCGACTTCTTTGGTAAGAACGGGTTTGAGCCCATTCCCGACGATGATCACGACATTACCTACACCTGCATGGTCTTGGATCCCAAGAACTTTAAGGACCCGGACGCAGAGTAGAGGCTGCGATCTGTTGGTTCAGCTTCCCTAGTTGGTGTTTGACGGGGCCGGACGTTCCAGTTGTGATGGCTGGACGTCCGGTCCTTTTTGTTGTCTGTCGGGGTTGGTGATCGGCAGGTTTATCTCGATCTGTAACATCTGGCGGGGGATACGGGGTCTAGTTGTTACAGATCGAGATTGTTCCTCGACCGACAACTCAACTGTCTCAATCTGTAACATCTGGGGCTGGTTTTGCTCCGTAACTGTTACAGATTGAGATGTTGTCTTCAGACGGATTGGTTTGTCTTGATCTGTAACAGTTACGGGTCGATTTACTTGGTAACTGTTACAGATTGAGACGTTTGTGGGCCGTGTTGACCGTTTGTCTCGATCTGTAACACGTAGAGGAAGATTTGCCCTGTAGATGTTACAGATTGAGACAATCAGCCGGGCCCACCTCGTCCGCCTCGTCATCTGTGGTTTACGTGGGGGCATACGGAGTACGGGTATACTAACCGGCGGCGAATCTGCTCCATCGCTTAGGGCCGCTGCGTCTG
>OLPO01000404.1_pt1 | contig 36211 bp, 25 predicted proteins | sample 1672831 | NCBI WGS metagenome assembly OLPO01 (sample SAMEA3136728, study PRJEB25190) | human gut metagenome
GCGAGAACAAGTTCAACCCCATGGCTGGTTGTCTGCCGCTGTTGATCCAGATGCCTGTCCTGTTCGCCCTGTTTACGCTGCTGCGTAACCTGCCGCAGTACTTTAGCGACGGCACGTTCTCGTTCTTCAACATCCTGCCTGACCTTACCACCACGCCGAGCGCTTCTTTTGCCGATGGCTTTATGGTTGCGCTGCCTGCACTGGTTTGCCTGATTCTGTTCGCTGTCTTGACCCTGATTCCGCAGCTGTATATGTCTCGCAATCAGACCGGTCAGCAGGCCCAGAGCATGCGCATGATGGCCGTCGTCATGACCGTCATGATGCTTTGGATGGGCTGGAGCCTGCCCGTCGGCGTTCTGCTGTACTACGATGTGTCTTCTGCCTGGCAGGTTATCCAGCAGATCTTCGTGACGCAGAAGGTTATCGAGAAGGCCAAGGCCGATGAGGAGGAGCGCCTCAAGAACGCTCCGCTGCAGGTCGAGGTTACCCGTCGCGAGAAGAAGCCGCGTCCGCACAAGAAGAAGTAGTGGGATAGTATTCTTATTTAGGTACCTAACTTTTGGAGTTCGTTATGTCTGAAGAGATCGTCGAGGATATGCTTGAGGAGGTTGCCCCGCGGGTCGCGGGCGATTATCCCGAGATTGCACAGCGTTACAAGGCTGGTGAAGAGCTGACCGATGAGGAGCTCGACACCATTGCCGATGTGGCTATTTCCATTCTGCGTTCCATCCTTTCGCACTTCGATGCGGCGAACTCACCCATCGATGAGTATGAGGGTGACGAGGGCGAGTTGATCCTGGACGTAACTGCTCCTGATCTTGCTGTTCTCATTGGCCGTCATGGACGTACCCTCGATGCTCTTCAAGTTATGTTCTCCCTGTTGGTGAGTCGCAAGCTTGGCTTTAGGTATCCGGTCGTCGTCGACGTCGAAGGTTATAAGAGCCGTCGACAGGACAAGGTTGCTTCTATGGCCCAGTCCGCTGCCGAGCGCGCTATTCGCACTCATAAAAGTGTTTCCTTGCCGCCCATGAATGCCTACGAACGTCGACTGGTTCATATTGCCCTTCGTGGCAACGATGCTGTCGACACGCATTCTGAGGGCTCTGACCCCGATCGCCATGTTGTGATTGTTGCTCGATAATCTTCTCGAGTCTATGCTAGGGGGACGTGGTTTCCACGTCCCCTTTTTTTGTCAAAAGTTCTCGATACACTGATTTTTGTCAGAAAGGAGTCGTCTTGTTTGTTTTATCTGATGAGCAGGCAAGCCAAATGCTGAGCCGTCTAATTTCGTATTGTAAAGACTATTCTTTGAAGGTCTCCGACGAGAGCCTTCGTGTCTGTATCCAGCATCTTGATCTTGTTCTGGAGTCCAATAAGACTACCAATCTAACGCGCATCCTGAATGTTGATGATGCAGCCGTCCTTCATATTCTTGACTCACTTGTTTTGCTACCCTATATTGATAAAGCTCCTGAAGGTGCTTTGCTTGATATGGGTACCGGTGCTGGATTCCCAGGTATTCCGTTGACTATTGCAAGTGGACGAAAGGCTACCTATATCGATTCCGTTGGCAAGAAAGTCGATGCAGTTAATTCCTTTGTTAAGAAGCTTGGCCTTAAGCATGCTAATGCTGTTCACAATCGTCTTGAAGAATATGCTCGATCTCATAAGAAACAATTTGCAGTTGTGACCGCCCGTGCGCTCGCACCATTACCGGTTCTCGTTGAGTACGCTTCTCCTTTTCTAAAAGATGGTGGTCTTTTTGTTATTACGAAGGGGAATCCATCTGATGAAGAGCTTCAATCTGGTCTTGCGGCTGCAAAGATATGCGGCTTTGCCATGCTTATGACGGACGACCTTGATTTGCCGAATGGTCTGGGTCACCGTGAATTTATTATCCTTAAAAAGACTCGTCGGGCATCTGTTTCTCTTCCGCGTGCTAATGGCATGGCAAAAAAGAATCCGCTTGCCTAGATGTTTCACGTGAAACATAATGGATAGTGCTGATTGCAATGTTTCACGTGAAACATTGCAATCGGTGTCGAATCGGATTGTTTCACGTGAAACATCCTCCATTCAACAGCTTTAAATACACCAGGAGGGACCGTGGGATTTCGCGACGTTAAGCGTTCTAAGAGCGCAAAAGGCACGCGTATCATCGCTATCATCAACCAAAAAGGCGGCGTAGGTAAGTCCACCACAGCTGTAAATCTTGCAGCGGCGTTGGGTGAACTGGGTCGAAAGACGTTAATTGTCGATTTTGACCCACAGGGTAATAGTACGAGTGGTTTTGGAATCGAAAAAGAAGAGCTCGATCACTGCATCTATGATGCATTGCTGAACGATGTTCCGGCAGAATCGCTCGTTCTTGATACAAATTGCAATAAGGTTTTTGTAATTCCGGCTACTATCCAGCTTGCAGGTGCGGAAATCGAACTTGTCAGTGCGATTGCCCGTGAAACTCGCTTAAAGGATCTACTTGAGCCTGTTCAGGATGAGTTTGATTTTATATTTATTGACTGTCCGCCATCGCTTGGTTTGCTAACCATTAATGCGTTAACAGCTGCGGATAGTGTTTTGATTCCTATTCAGTGCGAATATTACGCACTCGAAGGTGTCACAAAGCTGCTTGAATCGATGAAGATGGTTAAAACACGCCTTAATAAGAGCCTTGATACATATGGCGTACTTATGACTATGTACGATTCGCGCACATCGCTTTCGAACCAGGTTGTGGAAGAGGTTCAATCATATTTTGGCGACAAGGCATTCAAGACCTTGATTCCACGTACGGTTAAAATTTCAGAAGCACCGTCATTTGGTGAGCCGGTAATTACCTATGCGCCACAGAACAAGGGCGCAAAGGCGTATATGAACCTTGCTAAAGAAGTGATTAAGCGTGCCTAGTCCTAAGAAGCGTGGTGGCTTGGGTCGTGGACTCAATGCGCTGGTCTCAGAAGCTGAATATGAGACTGGTGGATCCGCAGCGTCAGCATCAAATGCCGCTTCGGAAACTAAGCTTCCAATCGAAGATATCGTTCCGAACCCAAATCAGCCACGAATTCATTTCAACGAGACTGAGCTTCGCGAGTTGAGTGAGTCAATCCAAGAGCATGGTGTTCTGCAGCCTCTTCTTGTGCGCAAGCACGGTAATGGCTATGAGATTATTGCGGGTGAACGCCGTTATCAGGCTTCGAAACTTGCGGGTCTTGAGGAGCTCCCCGTCATCATTAAAGATGTTGATGATGAGCAGATGCTTGCACTCGCGCTGATTGAAAACCTTCAGCGCTCTGACCTTAACCCCGTCGAAGAGGCAAAGGGATATCGACAGCTCATCGATGCGAGCGGTATGACTCAAGAAGCCTTGTCAAAGGCTGTCAGCAAGTCTCGTTCCGCAATCACCAATTCGTTGCGCCTGCTTGATCTTCCAGAGGTAGTTCAGCAGATGATCTTCGAAGGCAAGCTGACTGCTGGTCATGCGCGTGCAATTCTTGCGGTTCCGTATGAAGATGCGCGCATTAATCTTGCTGAGAAGGTTGTTGCAGAGGGATTGTCTGTCCGTGCGACAGAAAATCTTGCCCCACTGTTTTCTGCCGGAGAGACGCCTAAAACACCTCGCCCTGCAACGCCTCAGTCTTTTAAGAAGGCTGCACGCGTTCTGCGTCAGGTGTTTAACACGAACGTTCGCGTCAAGAGCTCGCGCGGCAAGAATAAAATCGAGATCGAGTTTAAGGATGAGGAAGAGCTGTCTCGCATTCTTGGCGAGATGATTCAATTTGACCAGGGAGATCAGGATGAAGAATAAAGTTCTGACTGCTCTTGCTTTGGCTGCAACTGTAGCGGTTGGTGCGTTTGCGGGATTTAAGATCGCAACAGACGATGAATTGCGTGGTCGTCTGCTTCGCGGAGCGCAAGATATCGTCGATACGTCCAAAAAGAAAATGGATGTTATGACTGAGGATGTCGCTATGCGTACAGCTCAGGTAACTAAGAATCCCAAGATTAATCAAGATTGGGTTAACCATCAATGGGAAAATGTAGGCTTTTAGGTACCTAACAATTACTAGCCTTTTTTAAGGGGTCCTTGTCCGAACGCCAGAACAAGGACCCCTTATTTCTTTCGAAAAAGGTGTTGAACAATCGCTCGATGCGAATTAGCGATAGATATAAAACAGCCCCGGTTGCAATTAAGCAACCGGGGCTGTTCGATGTTTCACATGAAACGTTTAGGTTGGTCTCCCCTACGCGTTCTTCTGAACCTTGAAGCGCTGCTTGAGTTGGCCGCAAGCAGCGTCGATATCGTTGCCGCGAGAGTTACGGATCGTGGTCTCAATGCCACGGGACTCAAGACGACGCTGAAGGTCTTCAACCTTATGAATCGGTGACGGTTTGAGAGGACTGCCCTCGATATCGTTGAGCTGGATCAGGTTGACGTGGCACAGCGTGCCCTCGCAGAAGTCGCAGAGCGCCTGCATCTCGGGGTTGGTGTCATTGACGCCCTCGATCATGGCGTATTCGTATGTCGGACGGCGGCCGGTCTTTTCGGTGTAGAGCTGAAGGGCCTCGTGAAGGCGCAAAAGCGTGTACTTCTTAACGCCCGGCATGAGCTTATTGCGCGTGGACTGAATGGCAGAGTGCAGCGAGACGGCGAGCGTGAACTGCTCGGGAATGTCGGCAAACTTGCGAATACCAGGAATGACGCCGCTGGTGGAGACAGTGAGATGACGTGCTCCAATACCGATTCCATCGGGGTCATTAAGAATACGCAGTGCCTTGAGGACCTCGTCGTAGTTGGCGAAAGGCTCACCCTGGCCCATGAAAACTACGCTCGTCGCGCGCTCGCCAAAGTCGTTGGAAACGTGGAGTACCTGGTCAACGATCTCTTGAGCGGTCAGTGAGCGCTTGAGGCCGTTCAGACCGGTAGCGCAAAAAGCGCAGCCCATACCACAGCCGGCTTGGGTAGATACGCAGACAGACAGCTTGTTGCGACGAGGCATGCCGACGGTCTCGACGGAGATACCGTCGTGGTACTCGAGTAGGTATTTACGAGAGCCATCCTTAGACACCTGCTTGGCGAGCTCGGTCGGCGTGTCGAAGGCAAATGCCTCCTTTAGCTGCTCGCGGAAGGCCTTGGGAAGGTTGGTCATATCATCAAACGAACAAACGTTCTTCTCAAAAACCCATTCGATGAGCTGCTTTGCGCGAAAAGCGGGTTGGCCGAGTTCGGCGACAAGTTCGCGAATATCGTTTTGGCTCAAGTCGCGAATGTCTTGAGATTTAGTCCTGGGATTCATGGAAGCCTTTCGATTTTGGGGAAACGTAGAGGGTATCGCTACAATATGGTATCAGCTGCAGGAATTATAGAGGAGGAGTCTGCCCATGCCGGGTAAAAGCCTAGAGAACATGCACGTAGCGGTCTTGGCGGGCGGCCATTCCGCCGAACGCGAGATTTCGCTCAATTCTGGAAAGAATGTCGTGGTGGCACTGAAGGAGGCCGGCTACACCTCGGTGGAGCTGCTCGACACCGCCGCCGATGACTTTATGGTGACTATGGCGACCGGTGGCTTCGACGTGGCGTTTATCGCCATGCACGGCGCCGGCGGCGAGGATGGCGCCATGCAGGGGGCCATGGAGACGCTGGGTATCCCCTACACGGCGTCAGGCGTGCTCGCCAGCGCATGTGGCGCCGATAAAGAGGTTTCAAAGCTTCTGTATGCCAAGGCGGGCATCCCCATTGCCCCCGGCCTGGCGCTTGAGGCGGGCGACGAGGTCGATATCGATCGTATCGTCGAGATTTGTGGCGAGCGGTGCTTTGTAAAGCCCGCCGTCAACGGCTCCAGCTATGGCATCTCTCTGGTCCATGAGCCCTCCGAGCTACCCGCGGCAATCGCCAAGGCGTTTGAGTACGGCGACAAAGTGCTGGTCGAGAAGTGCATCGAGGGTACCGAGATTACCGTCGGCGTATACGGCGAGGATGACGTGCGCGCCCTGCCGATTGTTGAGATCCGTAAGCCCGAGGACTGCGAGTTCTACGATCTGGACGTGAAGTATGTGGACCCCACGGATATCCATCGCATTCCGGCGCAGATTTCCCCCGAAAACTATGCACGTGCCCAGGAACTTGCCTGCGCGGCCCATAAGGCACTCGGCTGCCTGGGCATTTCGCGCAGCGACTTTATCGTGAGCGAGGATGGCCCCGTCATCCTCGAGACCAACACGATTCCCGGCATGACCGATACGTCGCTGTATCCGGATGAGATTCGCCACACCGATGACATGACGTTCCCACAGGTCTGTGACAGTCTGATTCGTATGGGACTTCGTCGAGCGGGCGTTGCATGCTAATCGAGGACGCTGTTTCGTCGGGAACGCCGCAGTTTGTCATCGATTCCTATGCCACGCTTGCCGAGCGTGCCAAAACCCAATCGTTTGGTCTCATCGAGGAAGATGTTATCGTCCTCGATACCGAAACCACGGGTCTTTCGGTGCAGGACAATGAACTGATTGAGATCTCGGCTGCCCGTCTTTCGGGCCGCGAGATCGTCGACCGGTTCGATACCTTCGTGCACCCCAAGCAGCTGATTCCCGCCGAGATTACCGAACTCACGAGCATTACAAACGCCGATGTGGTGGATGCCCCATCGGCCGTCGATGCCGTGGCCGCTCTCGCCGATTTTGTCGGCGGCTGCCCGGTGATTGCGCATAACGCCACCTTCGACCGTTCGTTTATCGAGTCGGTCAAGGGCGGTGTCAACGTCAGCGACATCTGGATCGATTCGCTGGCACTGTCGCGCATCGCACTTCCGCGCTTGGCCTCGCACAAGCTGTCTTTTATGGCCGACTTGTTTGGGTGCGATTCGGTGTCGCATCGCGCGAACGCAGACGTTGATGCCCTGTGCGGTGTGTGGCGCGTGCTGTTGGTTGCGCTTACCGACCTGCCTTCGGGCCTTATGGCGCGCTTGGCGGACATGCACGCGGACGTGCCTTGGTCCTATCGCCCCATTTTTTCTTTTTTGGCCGGCCAGAACCCGGGTTCGATATTTTCGCTCAGCGCCGCTCGTGCTGACGTGCTCAAGGCCGATCGTGCAGACGATCGCGTTGATGCGGACGAGTTGCCGGTCCTTAAGATGCCGAGCCGTGAAGAGATCGAGGCGGATTATGCCCCCGGTGGCCTAGTCAATCGCATGTATCCCACGTACGAGCCGCGCGATGAGCAAATCGCGATGGCGCTCGAGGTCCGTGACGCGCTCGTTACGGGAACGCATCGCGTGATTGAGGCGGGGACGGGCGTCGGCAAATCGATGGCTTACCTGGTGCCTTTTGCCGAGGCCGCACGCCGCAACAACATCACGGTTGGTATCGCGACCAAATCGAATAATCTTGCCGACCAGCTTATGTACCATGAGCTGCCAAAGCTCGCCGAACAGCTGGACGGGGGCCTGTCGTTTTGTGCACTCAAGGGCTATGACCACTATCCGTGTCTACGCAAGCTCGAGCGCATGAGCCGTGGTCAGGTTGAGATCACCACCAAGCGCGATCCTGCTGACACGCTCACGGCGGTTGCGGTGATCATGGCGTATGTGTGCCAATCTGCCGATGGCGACCTCGATTCGCTCGGCATTCGCTGGCGCAGCGTCAACCGTCCCGACTTTACGACGGCTTCGCGCGAGTGTGCTCGTCGTCTGTGTCCGTTCTTCCCTGACAAATGCCTGGTCCACGGGGCGCGCCGCCGAGCGGCACATGCCGACGTGGTGGTCACCAACCATTCCCTGCTGTTCCGCAACGTGGCCGCCGAGGGAAGGATTTTGCCTCCGATTCGTCACTGGGTGGTCGATGAGGCCCACTCCATCGAGCGTGAGGCCCGTCGCCAATGGGCGCGCGTGGTTTCGGCAGATGAGTCGCGCGTTCTGTTTGAGCGCTTGGGTGGGTCGAGTGCCGGCGCGCTGAGTCAGGTTTCCCGAGATTTGGCCACTTCCGAGGGCTCCACACTCTACCTGGGACTCACTGCCAAAGCAACGTCGACGGTTGCCCGCGCGAGCATGGCGATTGCCGATGTGTTCGATGGCGTGCGCGAGCTTGGCCGCCGTGCCCGCGGGGGCTATGACAACGCGAATCTGTGGATTGGCCCCGAGCTGCGCGAGTCGGATGACTGGCACGATTTTTTGCAGTCGGCCCATACCGCAATTGATGCACTGGACCAGGCGGATAAAAGCGTAGACGCGCTGGTGCAGGCCGTCGCTGCCGATAAGCCCGAGGTCGTCGTCGACCTGGGCGACATTTCGCGCCGTCTGCACGAGTTGGTCGAGAATCTCAAGCTCATCATTGAAGGCACGGATGAGCACTACGTGTACTCGCTGCAGGTTAACCGTCGGCTGCGTGCGGGCGGGGAGTCTATGACCGCCGAGCGCATCGATATCGGCGAGGCCCTGGCGAACGAGTGGTTGCCCGAGGTGCACACGGCCATCTTCGCTTCGGCGACCATGACGGTGTCCAAGAGCTTTGAGCATTTCAACCATGCCGTCGGCCTTGATCGCATCGGTGCGTCGACATCCTCATCGCTGCACCTGGATTCGAGCTATGACTTTGACTCGAATATGGCCGTGGTCGTGGCGGGGGACATTCCCGATCCGCGCGATCGTGAGCGCTATCTGTCGGCGCTCGAGTGCGTGCTGGTCGATGCCCATCTCGCCATGGGTGGATCGGTGCTCACGCTCTTCACTAACAGGCGCGATATGGAGGATCTGTATGCCCGTGTCGAGCCCAAATTGGCGCGAGCGGGTCTGGAACTCAATTGCCAACAGCGTAACTCGTCCCCACGTCGTCTGCGCGATCGGTTTATCAACGAGCCGACTTCATCGCTCTTTGCGCTCAAGGCCTTTTGGGAGGGCTTTGACGCCAGCGGCGAGACACTGCGTTGCGTCATTATCCCCAAGCTGCCGTTCTCGAGCCCCACGGATCCTCTTTCGTGTGAGCGCAATCTGCGTGAGGACCGCGCTTGGGCGCGCTACTCGCTGCCCGAGGCGGTGCTCGAAGTCAAGCAGGCCGCCGGCCGTCTCATCCGCTCGTCGACTGATTGCGGCGTGCTCATCTTGGCAGATCCGCGCTTGGTGACAAAGGGCTACGGCAAGAAGTTCTTGACGTCGCTGCCCACGACTTCCTACCAGCGTATCGAGTCGGCACAGATCGGTCATTATTTGCAGCTGTGGCGTGCACGCCACGAGCGACGCCGTTAAAGCGGGCAGGTCAGGCTCTTCGCCATATCGCATAGACGCAATGCCTGGGCGGGGTCATCCAGTATGCGGATGGCTCCGCCCGCTGCGATTACCTGGCAGAACAGCCAGTGCTCTGACCCATAACGCACGGTCACCGTCGCCATGTCTGCCCCGTTTGGCTCAATCGACATGATGCCGGCCCAGTCTAGGCGCTCTGCCATGTCGAGCGGCATGAGGAGTTTTGCGCTCTGCTCCGCTTGGGAAAGGGATTCGTGGAGGGACAAGGACGCGGATGTGTGGCGCTCCACGGAATCGTCGGTAAGGGCAAGGCCTTCGATTTTGTCCATGCGGTAGGAGCGCTGCGCATCAACTTCGACATCCCAGGCAATCAGATATGTTTGGTCGCCATGCGTCGCGATACGCAGGGGGTCGATGAGACGCTCACGCGGCCGTGTGTCGTCCATCGAACGGTAGATGATGCGGCATCGAACGCCGTCTTGAATCGCGCAGTTCAGCTGTTGCCAGTGCGATCCTCGGGCAACGGTATCGACGACGCGCTGGTTGTAGCCGAGTTTCTCGGGTAGGAGGGCGTGTCGGATACGCTCTGCTGCCCGAGAGTCGATTCCCATCGATTCGAGTTCGTGGTTGAGCACGGCACCTTCGGCGGCACTTAGGCGCAAGGGCAGCACACGCCCCGCATCGCCTGTCAGGATGATGCACTCGCCGTGGCGCTCGCAGATGATGCGTGCGCCCGACTCACGGTCAGCGAGGGTCGAGACGATATCGATAATTTCGTCGAGCGCCGCACCCGTGATATCAAAACGGCTGCAGATATCCCCTCGTGTCATACCGGTCTCACCGGCAGCGTAGAGGGCCTCCATGATGTCAATCGCACGCGAGAGCCTTTGCTCGCTGGTGAGTTTACGCACGGGCATGCTCGTGCACCGTCCTTTCGATGAGGTGGTTCCACGCCAGTTTAAGTGCATCGGGGGCAACGGGTCTCATGCCGTCCATGGCGTGCTCCATACAAAACGAGGCAGCGGCATTAAGGTCGCGCACGCCGACGGTCCAGGTCCAACCCTCTTCGGTGTGCGTGAGCTCCCCGCGACCGCGCGTTAGGCCGCTGACCATGTCGGCCTGGGCTTGCGGGGCAAACGAAAAGGTCGCCATAACGGGCTTGCAATCGGCAAAATCAAACTCGAAGAACAGGCGATCGTTCAGGTTAAAGTCGGCGGGGATGGAGTAGGCCTTCGAGGGGCGCCATGCGCGAACGATACGGTCGCAGCGAAACGTCCTGATTTCATCGGTGGCGTTGTCGAGTCCGCAAAAATACGCCACACCCTCGTGCTCAAACATGCCGTATACGCAGACGGTGCGCTCTTTTTGCTCCCCGTGCCCGTTTTGATACAAAAAGCGCAGTGCGCAGCGTTCGGCGAAAGCGCTCCACACCGCATCGACGGCGGGTAAGCGACGGGCGGGAGGCTCTTCTGCGGTCGATGCGCCGGTGAGGTAGGCGATCTTGGAGCGTATGTCTGCAAGCGGCGTGGCAAACGCGGCCGAACCGGTCGCAAGGGTCTGGTCGATAGCGTCGAGCAAGATGTCCGCGTCGTCTGCGGTGATGAGGCCACCGGCCGCAAACGTGTGCTCGCGATCGATGGTCCACGCGCTTTCTTCGGTTTCTTGGGCGCCTGCTGTGCGGACTTCCTTGATCGTGATTCCGCGTTCGAGGAGTTTTTCGCGATCGCGGCGAAACTTGCGCTTGTCCGAGTCGATATTGCCCGACCCATAGCCAAGATCGGAATCCAGGACAATTTGCTCTGTGGTCAATGGCTCGGGAGAGCTGTTGAGGACAAAGAACAGATTGAGGATGCGCTGGGCGGTCTTGTCGAAACCGGGTCCCGGTGTCCCCTTTTTATTCGTTACGGTTGTATCGCTTGCCGTCATAGAATCCTCGCATGGGAAGGTGTTTGATGCCATGATTTTAGTCCGATATGGAGATTAGGCTATATCCTTGTCCGCTTGGGGCGTTAAGATGCCCAGAATTCGGCCGTTTGCGCCCGCTCGGGGTATACTTTCGACTATATACGGTTCTAATGTGCATACATTGGGCCTATTTGTCGGATTATGGATGTGGAGCGCATATGGCGAACACCCAGAACTATATTAACCACCTGTTGCAGAACACTGGCATCACGCCGGCGTGCAGCGAAGAAGAGCGCTTGGCTGCCGAAGATATCGCTCAAATTTTCCGCAACCACGGCTTTGATCCCGAGGTGCAGGAGTTTAATGCTCCCGCGCCGAGCAGGATGGCGTTTGCCGTTACGGGCATTCTGGCATTCGCCGGTGCCCTGCTTATGGGCATCGGTGGCGGTATCGGCTTAGTCGGCACCCTGTTGGCCATTGTCGGAGCCGTGCTCTATGTGCTCGAGAGAACCGGGCGTCCCGTGATCTCGCGCCTGGGCAAGACGGGCGTGAGCCAAAACGTCATCGCCTACCACAAGGCGTCGGGCCCGCTTGCCTCTCCGCGCAATCGCCCGGTTGTCGTCGTCGCGCACTATGACTCCCCGCGCGCCGAACTGCTCGCTCGCGAGCCCTATGCGCCGTACCGAGCGCTGATCGCCAAATTGCTCCCGATTGCCACGATTGCTCCCGCGGCTATTGCCATCCTGCGCATCTTGCCGCTTCCCGGCGCGTTGAAGGTCCTGCTGTGGATTGTCGCGATCCTTGCCTCCCTCGTGGCGCTCGCCAATGCCGCCAATATCATTTCCAATCGTTTTGTCCTTCCCTACACGTCCGGCTCGGTTTGCAACAAGTCCTCTGTTGCCGCCATGCTGGGTGTCATGGATAACGTCGCCCCCTATCAGGGTGAGAACGAGTTCCCTGACGATATTCCGTTTGACACGTATTTTGGCGAGCAGAAGCGTCGCGCCGAGGAGATGGCGCGCGCGGCAGCCGAGTACGCCGCGGCCCAGCAGCAAAACGATTACGGCAATACCATCGAGTACGAAGAGCCTGCCTATACCGAGGATGAGTATGGCCAGCCGGTCGCTCCCGAGGGTGAGCAGGGCGAGGCTTTTGATGAGCAAATCGATGGATTCGAAGGTGCTTCTGCCGACGAGACCCTGATTGGCGTCATTGCACCCGAGTCCCAGGTCCAAGATATTCCGGCCGATGAGCCCGTTGCAGACGAGTCCGCTGCCGAGTCGGCAGAGGAGCCTGCCGCGGCCGAGCAGGCCGAGCCCGAGCCCAAGCTTTATCGCAATGCCGCCGGCAACATCCGGTTTGGCTCGGATGCCATCCGTGCCCTGGGAATGCTTCCCGAGTCCTGTACGCTCGATTACGAAGAGGGCGAGGAGCCGACGTTCGAGCCCGCGCCCCAGCCCGATCCGGTCGTGGCTGCGCAGCCCGATGAGGCCAATGCCGTCGAGACGGAAGCCGATGCGGAGACTGCTATCGATCCCGCAGCCGGTCTGGACGTCATGGCGCCTGCCCCGGCGCCCGAGGAGCTCGATAATACCGAGGACGACTACGATGCGTATCCGCAGCGTGTGTCCTACGAGAGCGACACCGATTTTTCTGCCGAGCTTCCGGTGACGACGCCCCATGCCGATATCGCTTCCGCGTTTTCTTCGATCGGTGCCAGCGCCTCCCATTTCTTTAAGGGGGCATTCGAAAAGGGCAAGAAACTCGTTGACGACTTTGAGGAAAAGCGCGCCGCTGCCCGCGAGGCAGCCGAGCGCGAGGCTGCAGCCCAGCAACAGGCGGCCGAGGCCGAGCGCGAGCGCGCGGCACAGGAATTTGAGCAAAACGACGCCGAGCAGCCGGTATCTGTTGATGTTGCCGACGCCACGACGTCTTTCGAGGCGCCGCAGCCTTCGCCTGCGGATGTTGCCGGGGAGACGGCGACTTTCGAAACCCAACAGCCGGTCGACAGCACTGTGTCGTTTGATGCCACGATGACGTTTGAGAAGCAGGGCACCGCTATCGCCGAGCCCCTTTCCGCTCCTGTCGAGGACGAGCCCGCTGCGCCCGATACGGTCGAGGATCAATCTGTGGCGGAACAGGTCGCTGCGGACAGCTCCGAGCAAGAGCCTGAGCCCGTGGCCCCCGAAGCTCCGCAGGCGGATGAGTCGAGGCCCTACTCTACGCAGATCTTCACCATGCCCGCGCCGAGTGATCCCGGCGCCACGGTTGCCAATGCTGCTCCGTCGCAGGCCGAGACGGTCGATGCTCTGATGGCTCAAATCTCGTCTCAGGCGTCGCCGCGCCCGAACATGAACGTTCCCGACCCGGCATCCGCGCCGGCTCCCATGCCCTCTGCGTCTCCGCTGGCCTCGGTCCCCGATCCCTCGATGCCTTCGATGCAGCAGGCCAATGTCGCCTCGCGCACCTCGCTGTTCGACCTTCCCGACCCTTCGGCTCAGGTTAACGATCCCTTCGCGACGGCACAGGGGCCCGAGCCCACATCGGCTCCGGTTGTTCCCCCCATGCCGGTCAGCTCGGATGTTCAGCCGCTTGAGACTATCTCGGCTCCTGCCGCTCCGGCCGCCAAGCCGCAAAAGCGCGGCTTGGGCGGTCTGTTCGGTCGCAAAAAGAAAAACGAGCAGGACAGCATGAGCGATTGGCTTGGTGTCGAGGATGATTACGACGCCAAGAAGTCTGGTCGCGGTATCGGCTCGTGGGATAACTTCGAGGATGACGACGACGGCTGGAAGGGCGGTGCCACGTCTTCCGATGGAGCTTCCGCCGAGGATATGCTCGCTGCCGTTGCCTCCATGGGCGATGACGAGCTGCTTGGCCACGACATCTGGTTTGTGGCTACAGGCGCTTCCGATTGCGACGGCGCCGGCATGAAGGCGTTCCTGGCCGCGCATCGCGACAAGCTCCGCGGCGTGTTCTTTATCAACCTTGAGTCCATTGGTGCCGGTAGGCTTTCGGTCGTGACGGTCGAGGGCGAGCAGCAGCTGCTCAAGGGTGACCGACGCATCATGAACTTGGTCAACAAGGTGTGCAAGTCGTTCCATGTCGATTGCGGTGCATTTGAGATGCCCTATGCCAAGACCGATGCCTATGCTGCTCTCGAGGCAAGCCGACGCGCCCTTACCATTGCCGGCGTCGACGGCCCACGTTTGGCATGCGCTCACACTGAGGACGATCTGCCGTACAACGTCAATCCGACAAATATCGCTACGGTGTCCGAGGTCGTGACCGAGGTCATTCGTCGTTCGTAGGTTGACCTATAAGGAGTCTGCGTGTTTTCGTACATCAAGCGCCACTGGCCCGTCTATCTCATCTTGGCCCTGATCGCCATTGTCCTTGGTTTCGGGGCCGCGTATATCGTGGGCGTTAAAGGCTCAACGCCTGAGTCCACGATTAGCGAAGAAGTGGAGCACGAGCAGAGTTTGGGAGCCGATGGCATCTCCGAGTCCGATCAAGCGCTCATCGACGGTGGGTCTGCATCTGGGGAATAGCCATTTCGCCACGAACGAATAAGAGGCGAGCCGGGAGACGGGCTCGCCTCTTTTTTATTGCGTCAGCGACGTTTTGACGCCAGCTTTAGATGGGCAAACCAGATTGCCGCGGCGCCGGAGGTCACGAAGGCGGTGAGGCAGGCGGCAATGGGAAGGGAGCCCGTTGCCGGTAAATCTTGCGGCATGGCGCATCGCTGGATGACGCGATCCTCGTCATGTGATTCAAGGTTGCTACCGCCGCCATTGCGACAGAGGTCAACGCGAGCGCTGTTGGCGAGTGCGGTCTGAGGCGTGTAAGACGACGCGGCCTGCATATGGATGACGGCACCGTGAATATCCGAGTCAAGGACGGCGCTCACATCATCAAGGTCGTCATGCTCGTCTTTGAGGTCCTCGCGGGTCCAAGATTCTGCAGCGCCTCTTGTCGTGAAGTCGGCCGATACGGCCCCGTACTCAAGACGAATGCCCGTGACGGCGGTATCGTCCAAAAGAGCGAGCTCTTTTGCCTCGAGGGTGACCGACTCCGTTGTTGGGATATCGGCTTTCCAAAGATGCCAATCGCCGTAATCGACCATGCGCAAATCGTCACCTAGGAGCTTTTTGACCTCGTCCGTTTCGAGCCAGGGGTTGTCATGCCCGTCGCTGAGCGTTGCATTGGTCTGTTCGCCCGTATCGATACTTCCCACTGGAGACGTTCGATACCACACGTTGCAAAGACCGTCGATGTCCCCGGTCGCGACAGGGGTTTCGATGGCGATGAGTTTGGCAGTGCCTTCCTTGGCGCATTCGAGATCGTCAGTGATGGTGAATTCATCAACCCAGGTATTCGACTCATTTTTAGCATCGAGCGTATAAGAGAAGGAGCCGTCCGCATCGGATTGTGCCACGGCTCGGTTTTTGCCATCGCCGTTGGCGACGAGACCCTTACCGATAGGGCGGGCGATCTCTTGCCGCTTGTCGACTCTGCCCTCGATCTCGATGGGTGCGTCCTTCATGGTTACCGTCTGCACTTCTCCTGTGGCCTTAATTTCAAACGTCATGTCTTCGGCAAGGTCGTAAGTGCGCGGGGGCATCACTTCGCACAGGGTGTAGGTGCCGGGCAAAAGATGCTCGATGCGATGCGGTTTGTCAGAGGAGGTCCAAGCGTCAATTTCGGTTCCGTCGGCACAGTGGAGGGAGAGCCGGGCGCCTTCCATTTCTTGTTTGCCGGTCAAATCTACTTTGGAGATGTCGATTTTGGTGTAGTCGTTAGAAACATCGAGGTGCGCATTGATCACGGGTGTTTCCTGACCGGCATACGACAGCTCGACGGTGTGGACGCTTTGGTCGAGCAGGTAACCTTCGGGTGCCTGCACCTCGATTACCTCATAGGTGGCGGTTCCGCACCCCAGTGAAAGATGAGTCGCGCACGCAAATCCCCGCTCGTCGGTCGTGATGGATGTGACGGTTTCGCCGTCCAGGGCAGCAATGCTGCCGTCGGGGCGCACGATATCGCCCGCGGCACGGATATCAAAAACAGCACCGGCAAGGGCGCGCCCACCTACGGCATCGTTCTTGACGATCTCGATGCTTCCTGTTGCCGCGTCGTCGTAAAACGAGGCGACCGCGACGGGCGTTAAGTTCATGTCGGCGGGAATCGTTATCTCCAGATCTTCACCAACAAGATACGGTTCCTTGGCGGAAGTCTCTCGTATGTAATACGTGCCCGGGTTAAGCGATTCGGGTAGGGTGACGGTGCCGGTTTCATCGGTCGTAAAGGTATTCATAACGGTATGGGCGGGATGCCAGGATGTTTGCGAGATGGGCTCACGGTCGCCGTTGAGCAGCTGAAAGGTGAACCCAGCGCGTGGTACGGCGTTGCCGGTCTGAGCATCGCGCTTCACGATTTGAAGATGTGTCGACAGGGCGTGGTTGTCTACGATGTACTGAAGCTCTGTGCCGTCCGTGATCTGCTCTGCTGTGATAGTCCATTCCCCTGCCTGCTTAAAGCCGTCGGGCACAGTGTCGACAACCTCACGAATGGTGTAGCCGGCACGGTCATACGGTATGGTTCCGCTGACGCCATCGGGGCGCTCTCCTGCGCCAAACCATGCTCCGGCCTGGTCTTTGGTCGATGCGAAGCCGTAGATATTGGTGGTCAGCGTTCCAACAACCTGCTGCGAAGTGTTGCTTGCCACTTCAAAGACCACGCCTTCCGCCGGCTGCTCTACACCAGATTCGTCACTATTACCGCAGTCCTTGAACTTTGAAATCTCGAGGTCAAAAGCGATGGGGATGTTGGGGATGCGACGCTCGAGTTCAACGACGCCCGCGTCTCCGAGCTGGTCGGCACCGATGGTATAGCTCCAGGTTTCATTGGAGGGCAGATAACCCTCGGGAGCTCTCGACTCATAGATGCTAAAGGTGCCCAGGGGGATGTCGGTAAGTGTTGCCCGGCCGTCCTCATCCGTTGTGAGGGTGTGCGACCAGCCCGGGGTAGACTGTGAGACGCAGGTGAACTCAGCACCGGCAAGTGACGCACCGACTTGAGGACCTGCCCCTGTCGCGGCATCGACCTTTGCGATGCGCAGGGTAATGGTACCGGGCTGCTCATCGATGACGACATTTCCGCCGTCATTGCCGGTGGAAAAGGCGATGCGGTCACTCCTGGGGATATAACCCGCTGGAGCTTTGGTTTCGACCAGATAATATGCCGTATTGGGCAAAAGTGTCGCCTGTGCGCGACCGCTGCTGTCCATCTGGATGCTGCCGACACGCTTGTCGCCGGCGCTCTCATAGATGTCGAACCTCGCTCCGTCGAGCCTGTAGGTATCGTTTTCGCTCGTGATGGCGGCGTTGGCTGACTGTTTTTGGAAGGATGCGGAGACGGCCGGGAGCACGTAGACCATGTCTTGACGCTTGCTGCCGCCCGACACAGTTCCCAAATAGCGCCGCGCGCGATGCGGTGCGGCTTTAATGCTTCCCGACTTGGCGCTGTCGTGGAGCCAGCGCGCTGCGGCAACGACCTCATTGTCGCCGGAAAAGTTTCCGCTCTTTGTGACGCCCCGGGCGGTTGTATATGAGAATGATCCGTCGGTATGGGTGGTGCCGTTGAGCATCCAGACGGCAAGTTGGGTTGCGGCACGTGCTCGATCGGGGGATAGGTTATGCCCGCCAAAGGATGTGGCGGTGGGGTAACCATGACAGATGATGGCCGCGAATTCGTCTTCGAGCCATACCCAGCCCTGATTGTAGGTGAGCCAGGGTCCGCCCGGTGTGCTAGGGCCAAAGCGCTCCTGGTTCATGCAGTAGGCAATCGAAGAATCCTGTGCCTCGTATTTGCCAACTTCAAAAGGACCGCATTCATTGCTGATAGTGCGGAATCCGAGCGATTCATAACCGTCGACGGCGAGCGCGGCATCCGGTGTCATGCAGCCTAAAAGTAAAAAGAGGACTAGGAGCAGCGATCCTGCTGTGATTGCGCTGTGGACAGAGTGCGTGGGTGCGTTGGACATGGCTGCTCCTTATCCCTCGTGCGCCGCACGGGGAGGCCGCGGCGCTTGGGATGAGGCTACCCCCGAGGTTCATGCGGGTAAGTACCGGAGCCTGACCAAAAGCTTGCCCGATATCTGACAAATGGCGCCTACGAAAGACAATGGAATTAATCTGCAGGTAGACAACGGTAAATAGAGGAGCGTACAGGTCCCTATCTCCACAATTGGCCTGTTTTTAGGACGATTCTCCACAGCTAAAACAAGCATCGTCACCCTTGTATCGAACAAGACAACCGCGTTATACTATCCCCCACATATGCGGGCATCGCCAAGTGGTAAGGCATCAGCTTCCCAAGCTGACACTCGCGGGTTCGAGTCCCGTTGCCCGCTCCAGTTAAAAGCACAAGCACGGCACCATTACGGTGCCGTGCTTTTTTCAATAAAGTGCCGGGACTCGAACCCGCCAGGGTGTGAGCGTAAAGCAAACGCGAAGCGTTTGTAGCGAGCAGGCGAAGGCGCCGGCAGGCGCCTAAAGCCGGTGCGTATTTGCGAAGCAAATACGCGGACGTCCCGTTGCCCGCTCCACCGGGCACGGGAGACACGGGGACGGCCAATTCAACAAAGTCCCCCTCGGCTTCGTGAGGCTGAGGGGCTCGCCCGCAGCCGGTGCGGATTTGCGAAGCAAATACGCGGACGTCCCCATGGCCGCTCTTGCGGCAAAATGTTAGGTTAATGCCTGCTGCCCATACTTGCACCTGCGCACGGTACAATGGTTGAGTTACGACCAACGTGCCAATAACCAAAAAGGAGCCGCTATGATCGATCGCTATACCCGCCCGGAGATGGGACATATCTTCTCCCTCGAGAACAAGTACGCCATTTGGCAGGAGATCGAGGTCTTGGCCTGCGAGGCCCAGGCGGAGCTCGGCAAGATCGGTATTTCTAAAGACGAAGCCCAGTGGATCCGCGATCACGCTAACTTTGAGAAGGCAAAGGTCGATGAGATCGAGGAAGTCACGCGCCACGACGTTATTGCTTTCCTGACCAACATGAAAGAGTACATCGACGCCGATGTTCCTGAGGGCGACCCCAAGCCCAGCCGCTGGGTCCACTACGGCATGACCAGTTCCGACCTGGGCGATACGGCTCTGTGCTACCAGCTCACCCAGGCCTGTGACCTGATCATCGAGGACGTCAAGAAGCTCGGCGAGATCTGCAAGCGTCGTGCCTTCGAGGAGCGCAACACACTCTGTGCCGGCCGTACTCATGGCATCCACGCCGAGCCGATGACCTTCGGTATGAAGTTTGGCTCTTGGGCCTGGGAGCTCAAGCGCGATCTGGACCGTCTCGAGGATGCCCGCAAGAACGTTGCCTTCGGTGCCATTTCGGGTGCTGTCGGCACCTACAGTTCCATCGAGCCGTTCGTCGAGGAGTACGTCTGCGAGCACTTGGGCCTGGTGCACGACCCGCTGTCCACGCAGGTCATCAGCCGCGACCATCACGCCTACCTCGCCGGCGTCCTTGCCACCACGGCGGCCACCTGCGAGCGCATCGCTACCGAGGTTCGCAATCTGCAGAAGACCGATACGCTCGAGGCCGAGGAGCCGTTCCGCAAGGGTCAAAAGGGCAGTTCCGCCATGCCGCACAAGCGCAACCCGATCACCATGGAGAAGGTCTGTGGCCTGTCGCGCATCGTGAAGTCCAACGCCCAGGTCGCCTTCGACAACGTCGCCCTGTGGCACGAGCGCGACATCTCGCACTCCAGCGCCGAGCGCGTCGCCCAGGCCGACAGCTTCATCGCGCTCGACCACATGTTCAGCTGCCTCATCCGCATCGTCGACGGCCTGGTGCTCTACCCGGCACAGATGATGGCCAACCTCAACAAGACCCGCGGTCTGATCTACTCGTCCAAGGTGCTGCTGCACCTGGTCGACACCGGCATCACCCGCGAGGACGCCTACAAGATCGTGCAGGAGAACGCCATGGCCACGTGGCGCGAGGTTCAGCAGTGCGAGCCCGGCACCACCTTCCGCGAGAAGATCGAGGCCGACCCGCGTTGCTCCAAGTTGGAGGCCTCCGAGCTCGACGCGATCTTCGACCCGCGCAGCTTCCTCACGCGCGTCGACGTCGTCTTCAACCGCCTGGAGCAGCTGGAGTTCTAGCGGTCGTCGTGCGGCATGGGATATGGTCCGACTGATGGGCCGAGCCGTCGTCTGTGACGGCTCGGCCCTTTTGCATCTGGTGATCGAGTCGGTGCGCTCGCGCGGTTGGCTGTTAAGCATTAGTTGAATCAAAGCGACGGAATAGTGAATATCCTCAACCAAAAGTTGAATCGAGCCAGAATTCCGTAAGGAAAGTCTGAAAATTACCCAACATGCGACCAGCTGAAGAGTTCTCGGACGTTCCTGCTGTCAGATATGGTAATAATATCCAATGTGAACAAATGGGCGAACTGACTTTGTTGGCAGTGCCAGGCCCAGTCCTTCGCGTGAGGCGGCGGTTGAGTCAAAGAAGGGAATCAGCATAAATGTCTGACAAGACGAACAGCCGCAGGCGCCCCGAGTACAGCACTCAAGACAAGGTGACCGCCGTCGCCCTGTCTGGCCTGATGCTGTGGCAGTCCTTCGGAGCATGCGCTCCTGTCTATGCCGCGACGAGGAGACGGCCGAGGGTACAGGCCGACACCGCGTCCGCGACCGACGAGGCTGCCCCCGCTAGCCTGGACTATCCCGTCAGTCCTGCCGCCAGCTTTGGCTACTGGGATGCCACCATCAAGTACAACGTCGAGAATGCCAAGGTCGCGTACTTTGCCTACCACACGGCCGACGACGCGGCTAACGTGACGGCCGCCTCCTTTAAGTCGATTACGTCGACGGGCGAGATCAAGCTTGGCGACTTCAACTCCTCCACCCTTATCGGGAAGACCCATGGTTACGTGCTCTTCTTCGTCAAGCAGAGTGACGGCTACCTGCTGACCGGCCTTGGCGCGAGCGGCAACGGTGAGTTCTACAGTCTCCAGGATCCCAGGGAGACCTTTGGGGCCATCAAGGACTATCCTGGCCTCTCCAATGTCCTTGCGGCGGCGAAGAGTGCCGGCTACATCGGCGTCTTTGGCTACTCCAGGGAGCCAGGTGACTTTTCGCTCAAGGCATCGTTCGAGGTTTACGGCCAGGACCCCAAGCTGACCGCCTCCGCCAAGGTCGACAAGACCGCCGGCGTAAAGCCGGGTGACAAACTCACCCTCACCGTCACCCTCAATCCCCAGAAGCCGGAGACCCAGAAGAAGGTCGTGCTCGACGACATCAAGGTTGTCTCTGCCAAGGTCAACGGGAATGACGTCACCATCGACAACCTCCAGAAGCAGGCTGACGGCACCTATGTGGGAACCGTCACCTACAAGGTCACCGATGCCGACTGCGATGCCGGCAAGGTCGCGTTTACGGCCAAGGCCTCCTGCACCTACTCGGTGACGACTGGCATGGTCGCGGGCTCCGCGGTCATCACGAAGGAGACCATCACCAAGGACGTCTCCTGCGAGAGCGCGACCGCGTCGAGGGACCACGTCAAGTACACGTTCGTCTCTGCCACGCAGGGCATGGAGATTCCCGAGGACGTGACGGACTGCCTTCCCACCGATGACGCCTTCCACTACGACGGCGACGAGGTTCGACCGGCCGACCCGAAGCAGACCGAGGTTAAGGTTGCCGACGGCACCTGGACCTTTGTGGGTTGGGACAAGCAGTCCGACACCATGAGCGCCAACGGCGTCGAGTTCACCGGCACCTGGAAGTACACCGCTGACCCCGTCGCGGTCCACGTGAAGCTCACCCCGACCGATGTCAGCGTGCCGTATGACGGCAAGGCCCACTCGGCCGGCGTCGCGACCGCGATCGACGACGCCAATGGCTATGGCGTGCAGGTCGAGTACCAGGTCCCTGGTACGGACACCTGGACCAATGATCCCTCCCAGATCGTCGCGACCGACGTCGAGCGCACCCCGATCACGATCAACGTCCGTGCCTCCGTCAAGGACCACTACGACGGCTACGTGACCGGCACCGAGACCCTCACCATCTCCAAGCGAGAGCTCACCGTCACCACCGAGTCCGCCTCGAAGCCCTACGACGGCATGCCCCTCACGGCTCCCGGCCGCGCCGATGGCCTGGTCAACGGCGAGACCGTCGAGCTCAGGCTCACCGGCTCCCAGACCGAGGTCGGCTCCAGCGACAATACCTACGAGCTCGCCTGGACTGGCTCCGCAAGGCAGGCCAACTACACCGTCGCCGACGGTGAGGTGGGAAAGCTGACCGTGACCCCCGCACCCGAGGTCGATCCCGACGGTCCGACGGTAAAGCCTACCGAGAAGCCCGTCGAGAAGCCGACCGAGAAGCCCGCGGCGAAGCCCGCCGACAACGCAGCGTCCAACAAGGGCACCGTTCCCGAGACCGGTGACCCGACCGTCGCCGGCGAGGCGTTTGCCGCCATGGGCGGGACCGGCCTGCTCGGCGTGATTGCCGCGGCCATCCGCCGCAGGAGAAACCGCGAGTAGCGGCACTTCTCGCCAGAGATAGCGAACGGCCAAGGCCGCCCCGAGTCATCAGGCTCGAGGCGGCCTTCCTTACAACGTGTTGGACGCGAGGTCGCAACTGCACGCGCCCGCGCTGGTGGGCCGCCCGTCGCGCCTGGGTATACTGAATGGGCAATCCAAGAGAGGGGTTTCAAATGCAGCACATGGACTTCAAGCCGCACGGCGTCTGCTCCCGTGCCATCCACATCGACCTTTCCGATGACGGGCAGACCATCGAGGGCGTCTCGTTCGACGGAGGTTGCAACGGCAACCTCAAGGCGGTCTCCAAGCTGGTCAAGGACATGCCTGTCGAGAAGGTCGTCGAGCTTCTGCAGGGCAACACCTGCGGCCCGCGCAAGACCTCCTGCGCCGACCAGCTGACGATCGGCCTGCTTGAGGCCCAGGCGCAGGCCCAGGCCGAGTAGCCGATGCCTACCCCCGAGCACAGGCAGGAATCCGCGACGCGCATCCGCGCGCCGCGGCCGGGCGTGACCCGTCGCACCTTCCTCAAGGGCGCGGGCGCGCTTGGCATCGCCGCCGCCGCAATCGACATGGCGGGCTGCAAGGGTGGCGGATCCGGTTCGGGCGCGGGTGACCCCACCGTCGTGGACTCGGGGGCGGCGACCGACGTCATCGAGTCCTACAAGAGCTCTGACTCCGTCCCGACGGTCTCGAGCACCTGGACGCTCTCCCTGGGATGCGTCCCACGCGCGGCGGAGGGTGCCTGGATCCCGATTCTGGCCACGGGCAACAGTGCCGACCAGATGAACAAGGGCTCGGTGCTGTCGCTGTCCTCGGGTAACGTCGCCGACGTGGTCACGTCCTGCTCGAGCGGCGACAGCGGCTGGGTCATCTTTGACGTCCGCTGTTCCGACAAGGTCTACGCCTGGGTCGAGCTCAACCTGGTCACGCGTGCCTGGGCGCTGTTTGCCCAGCCCTTCTCGGACGGGGCGTTGTCCGGCAAGGCGATTAAGCTGCAGGATGGGGACGCGGCCTACGACCCTCCCCAGGTCGTGTGCGCCAGCGAGCGCGTCATCTGGCAGACGATGCCCTCCACCTCGGGAAAGAAGACGGCCGAACACTCCTTCTGCTACGTGTGGAGGCTTGGTGGCTCCAAGGCCTCGGCCGTGGTCGACTCCCCCGGAAGGTTTGGGTGCGCCCCGTCCGTCTCGGGTTCCACCATCACGCTCGTCCCACGCGTGAACGCCGACGAGGGAACCTTCTACGGCATCACCGCCTACGACCTGTCGGACGACCTGTCCACCACCATCGACCGGCTTGTCCTGCCGTCGTCGGTCAAGCCCTTCTACGCCACGCGCATAGGTGACGACTTCGCGTTCTCGATCGAGGCGAACTACGACTCCGGCGGCCTGCTGGGCCAGATGGGAACCTACATCGGCACCAGCAAGGGGCCGTTCGTGACGCTCTCCCGCGAGCCCGCCGCTCAGGTGGCGGGTACCAAGGACGGCACCTTTGTCATCAAGAGCCGCGCCTCCTACTTCGTGGTCGACACGAAGGAGAAGACCTACGCCGTGCTCGCGGCCGTCGACCATGCCCTCGACTACGGCGAGTATCCCGCCACCGAGGGGCTGTGCTCCACCTTCGTGACCTTCTCGACGGTGAAGGACACCGAGACGGGTTACCCCGCCAACGTAGTCGTGAGGGCGTTCGGCCTATAGCGATTTATGAGCCTGGGCCTGGTGGGGTAAACTAGAATCGAATGTACCGTGGTGCTTGCGCCGCGGTCTCAAAGCTGATCAAAAGGAGGCCTCATCATGGCTTCGGACGTCAAGAAGATTCTGCTGGTCGAGGACGAGAAGCCCATTCGCGACGCGGTCGCGGCCTACCTCGAGCGTGAGGGCTATTGGGTCCGCGGTGTCGGCGACGGGCAGTCGGCCCTCGAGGAGTTCGAGAAGCACGGCTTCGACCTCATCATCCTGGACCTCATGCTCCCCAAGCTGTCGGGCGAGCGCGTCTGCCGCGCCATCCGCGACACCTCCGACGTGCCCATCATCATGCTCACCGCCAAGGGCGAAGTCGAGGATCGCATCATCGGCCTGGAGCTTGGTGCCGACGACTACCTCATCAAGCCCTTCTCGCCCCGCGAGCTCGTCGCCCGCGTGCGAGCCCTGCTGCGTCGTGCACGCGTCGAGGCCGAGCCCCAGCTCGAGGTCCTGGACTTCGGCGACCTGATCATCGACATCTCCGGCCACAAGGTCACCGTCGAGGGTCGCGAGGTCGACCTCACCGCCTCCGAGTTCAAGCTGCTCACCACCCTCGCCCGCTACCCGGGTCGCGTCTACACCCGTATGGAGCTTGTCGAGAAGGTCCTGGGCTACGACTTCGAGGGCTACGAGCGCACCATCGACTCCCACGTCAAGAACCTGCGTGCCAAGCTCGGCGACGACCCGCGCAACCCGCGCTGGCTCTACACCGTCCACGGCGTCGGCTACCGCTTCGAGGCCCCCGCGGCCCCCGAGGCCAACAAGTAGCACGACGGACGGCAGACGTTGGCGAATTTCACTATAGGCAGGAGGGCGCGCCAGGCCGACTCTGACTCGTCGTCGGATTCCGCGCGCGCGACGTGGAAGACGTCGCGCGCCGACGGCAAGCGCTCACTGACCTTCTCGACGCAGCTCACCATGGGCTTTGCCCTGACCGCCGTCATGACGGTCATGGTGCTCATGGTGGTGCTGTCCGTCGTGTGGGAGGGGCAGTTCCAGAAGTACACGCGCTCCAACATGCAACGTCTGGCCGATGCCACGGCCGAGGCGCTTGCCGCGCGTTACGACGAGCAAGGCGGCTGGACCGACGAGGTCCTCGAGTACGCGAGCTCGGCCACGTCGATCTCGTCGGACGCGGGCATTCAGGTCCTCAACTCCAGGGGTGCCGTCATCTACGACGACACCTGGGCAAAGTCGCACACCAAGTCGATCCTGGACTCCGAGTCGCAGTCCGACACATCCGACGACGGACCAACCTCCGCGAAGGACAAGGCCCTCGACGAGAAGGACAAGTCCGACGCCGGCAGCAAGGTCACGGTCGAGCCGCGCTCGGCGGACTCCACGGTGTCGTCCAGGATTCGCGTCTCGGACGGCCGTATCGTCGGCACCGTTCGCGTGTGGGCCAGCGGCTCTGACGCACTTCTCACCAAGAGCGACGCGGCGTTCCGCATCAGCTCGTATGGCGCCATCTGGACCGCATCGTGCTTCGCGATCATCATCGCGTGCATCATGGGCATCTTCGTCGCGCGGTCGATCGCGTCGCCCATCAAGCGCATCACCTCCACGGCTGCGCAGATTCGCAACGGCGACCTCACGGCGCGCACCGGCGTCGAGGGCTCCGACGAGATCGGCCAGCTTGGCCAGACCTTCGACGAGATGGCAACCAACCTCGAGAAGGACCTCAAGCTCGAGCACCGCCTCACCAGCGACGTCGCGCACGAGCTGCGCACCCCGCTCATGGCGATGCTCGCCACGGTCGAGGCCATGCAGGACGGCGTGCTGCCCTGCGACGACGAGCGCCTGGGCACCCTGGGTGACGAGACCCGCCGTCTCTCCCGCCTGGTCGACGCGATGTTACAGCTCTCCCGCATGGAGAACGGCACGACCAAGTTCAAGCCGCAGCGTACCGACGTCGTCGGCCTGGTGCGTGGAATCGTCGTCTCACAGGAGCAGCTGTTTGCCGACCGAGGCCTGCGCCTGCGTTTCAACAGCGAGACGCCGCGCAAGGAATGCTATGCCGAGATCGACCGAGACATGGTCCGTCAGGCGGTCATTAACTTCATGAGCAACGCCTTGCGCTATACGCCCGAGGGCGGTTGGGTCGTCGTCAACGTCTCCCAGGACCGCACCGACGTCCTCATCTCCGTCTCCGACACGGGCATTGGCATCGCTAAGGAGGAGCTCGCCAAGGTGTTCAGCCGCTTCTGGCGTTCCGACGCCAGCCGCGAGCGCGCCTCCGGAGGTCTTGGCGTCGGCATGGCCGTCACCAAGGAGATTGCGGACCGTCACCACGGCTACGTCTCGGTCGAGTCCGAGCTGGGCAAGGGGACTATGTTTACCTTGCATCTTCCTCGCGAGAACCGCTCTGAGCAGGAGTCCTCCGCTACAATTGAAGATTGATTGTTCATTTGGCATGGGCGCGGCCGCCTGACCGTGCGCGCGGATGCAAAGGAGCCACAAATGGCATCGATGGACCTACGTCCCGACTCGCACGGCAAGGTGCGCGATATCTACGATTGCGGTGACAGCCTGCTCATGGTCGCCAGCGATCGCATCTCCGCCTTCGACTTCATCCTGCCCGATGAGGTCCCCCACAAGGGCGAGATCCTCTCGCGCATCTCGGCCTTCTGGTTCGAGAAGTTCTCCGACATCATCCCCAACCACCTGATCAGCATGGACCCGACCGACTACCCCGCCGAGTACGCCCAGTACTCCGACTACTTGCTGGGTCGCTCGATGCTGGTCAAGAAGGCCAAGACCATCCCCATCGAGTGCATCGTCCGCGGCTACCTCACCGGCAGCGGCAAGAAGACCTATGATGCCGACGGCACCGTCTGCGGCATCAAGCTTCCCGAGGGTCTGACCGAGGCCTCCCGGTTGCCCGAGCCCATCTTCACCCCGTCCACCAAGGCCGAGCTCGGCGACCACGACGAGAACATCTCGTTTGAGCGCTGCGCCGAGATTGTCGGACAGGAGCTTGCCGAGAAGATCCGCGACGCGTCGCTGGCCATCTACAAGGCCGCTTCCGAGTACGCCGCCACCCGCGGCATCATCATCGCCGACACCAAGTTCGAGTTCGGCCTGATCGACGGTGAGCTCACCCTCATCGACGAGGCTCTCACACCCGACTCGAGCCGCTTCTGGCCCGCAGAGGGCTACGTCGAGGGCCAGGTCCAGCCGAGCTACGACAAGCAGTACGTGCGCGACTGGCTCAAGGCCAACTGGGACATGCAGGGCGAGCCGCCCCACCTCCCCACCGAGGTCATGTCCGGGACCTCCGAGCGCTACCAGGAGGCCTACCAGATTCTCACCGGCAACAAGTTCGTCCCCATGAAGGAGTCCAATGTCTCTGCTTGATACCATCAACGGCGCCCGCGAGGAGGTCGCCAACTCCCGTAAGGATGTCGAGGCTGCTACGAACAAGTCTGCTGCGGCCAAGGCCGACGCCGAGGACTCCTCCTCCGGCATGCTCAAGCGCTCGGTCTCCCGAGCCAAGCCCTCCCGCGACGCCGCCCAGGGCGTCCGCGTTGCCGCCGCTTCTGCCGGCAAGCGCGATTCCGCCCGTGCCGCCAGGTCCAACAAGAAGGCCATGACGTCCGAGCAGCGCAAGGCCGCCCAGGCGGAGGATGATCGCAACCGCGACCGCATGATGACGGCAAGCAACATCATGCTCGGCAAGGACCCCGTCTACCGCAAGCGCAAGAACGTCTGGTGGGCCTTCGTCATCGGTGGCCTGGTCATGACCGCGATCTCGTTCGTCATGATCTTCATCGCCCCGCCCGAGACCAAGAACGACTTCACCACGGTCTATGGCATCGTCTCGTTCGTCGCGCTGATCCTGGCTTACGTCGGCATCGGCGGCGCCCTCATCTACGATCTCGTCCGCATCCGTCCCATCCGCAAGCAGATGGACGAGAAGGCGCACACGCTCAGCTACAAGCGTCTCGATGCCATCATCAAGGAGGACATTGTCGAGCGGCGCGTCAAGAAGGGCCGTCGTCGCTTCGGCAAGACCGCCTAGGTCGCATTCGGGGGCACTCGCCCACGCGCGCCAAACTGACGTTGCCATCCACCCGTGCGAACGGGCCTCGGAATGGTAGAATGTCAAAGCTGACATGATGTCGGCAAAGCCTCGCCCTCGTAGCTCAGGGGATAGAGCACAGGTTTCCTAAACCTGGTGGCGGCGGTTCGAATCCGTCCGGGGGCACCAGAGCATTCAGGCAGGTCAATGGCTTCCAAGCCGTTGACCTGCCTTTTTTGATATCCGTCCTGCGACCTCGGCGTGACTGTGCGTGGTTTCAGGGCCCATCGCTTAACCCCCGCCATGAAGCCCAATGCCCTGGTCGTATCGATGGGCTTCTCGGCAAGAGGAAAGACCCCTGCCGAGAAGAACCTGCGCTTCTCAGCCTTACTCAAAAGAGAAGAGGTGCCTCCCATCGCGGAAGGCACCTCTGCAAGGCATGGGACGTATGGCGCGCGCGGCGCGGCCGTGGGTCGCTAGGACTTCGACTTCGCGTTCGGAGTGGTCGTGTCGTCCGTGTTGTCGTCGGCGCCGGGCACGGTTTGGGTGGTGGCGCTGGGCTGCTGCGGCTTGGCGCCCTGGGACACGACGATCGAGATGGTCGTGTCCTTGTTGACCTTGCCCGAGCTCGGGGAGTACGAGATGACGCTGCCCTCGGCAACCGTGTCGCTGTACTGGTAGGAGACGTTGCCAACGTTGAGCTTGGCATCGTTGATGGCGGCCTCGAGGTCGGCGAGGGTTGCGCCCTCATAGCCCTCGGGCACGTTGAGCTGCTCCGAGCCGAGCGAGATCTGGTAGATGATCGTGTCGCCCGCCTTGGCGGAGGAGCCGGCGGCCACGGACTGGCCGCAGACCTTGCCGTTCTCGACCTCGTCGGAGTAGACGGAGTCGCCGGCCTGCGCCTTCAGGCCCTTCTCGGAGAGGGCCTTCTCGGCATCCGAAGGCGTCATGTTCTTGAGGTTGGGAACCGTGACGGTTGCCGCCGGCTCGGCGCCCTTGGAGACGACGAGGTTGATCCTGGTGCCCTTGGTCACCTGCTTGCCCGCCTCGGGGTCTTGGTCGATGACATGGCCCTTCTCGACGGAGGAGCTGTACTGCTCCTTGACGGTGCCCTTCTCGAAGAAGTCGGAGTCTTCGATCTGCTGGAGCGCCTGGTCCTCGGTGAGGGAGCGCAGGTTGGGTACGGCCTGGGTCTTGCCCGTGGCGTTCGAGGCGAGGATGCCGCCCACGATGGCGGCGACGACGGCGAGAAGGGCCACGACGCCGATGATGATCTTGCGCTTGCGCGAGCGAGCACGCTGCTCGGCCTCGGCCAGGGCACTCTCACCGTTGCCGCGACGGTTCTGGTTGTTCGCGATGCGCTCGCGCGCGTCGGCGGGGATGAGGGGCGTGGCGATGTTCATGGCCTGCGTGGAGTCGGCCGCGGCGCCAAGGACGGCGGTGGCGTTGGTCACGGCGGCCATGCGGCCCGCGAGGTAGTCGCGAAGCACGCGTGCGAGCTCGTCTGCCGTCTGGAATCGGGCGGCGGGGTCCTTCTGCATGCACTTGAGGATGATGCCCTCGAGCTGCGGGTCGACGTTGGGGTTGATCTGGCTGGGCGGAACGGGTTGCTCGCTCACCTGCTTGAGCGCGACCGAGATGGCGTCGTCACCCTTGAAAGGGACCTCTCCCGTGGCTGCCTCGTACATGACGATGCCGAGCGAGTAGATGTCGGAGGTGGGTCCGAGCTCCTTGCCCTGCGTCTGCTCGGGGGAGACGTAGTGTGCGGTGCCCAGGACGTTGTTGTCCTGGGTGAGGTGGGAGTTCTTGGCGCGTGCGATGCCGAAGTCCATCACCTTGATGTTGCCGTCAGGCTGCACCATGATGTTCTGCGGCTTGATGTCGCGGTGGATGATGTCGTGCTTGTGTGCGACCGAGAGGGCCTGCGAGATCTGGGAGCCAATCTGCGCCACCTTGCGGCCGTCCAGTGCACCGTGCTTCTTGATGCCGCTCTTGAGGTCGGTGCCGCGCAGGTACTCCATGACGATGAAGTACGTGTCGCCGTCCTTGCCCCAGTCGTACACCGAGACGATGTAGGGGCTCTGAAGCGCGGCCGCCGCCTGCGCCTCCTGCTTGAAGCGTGCGGCGAACGACGGGTCGTTTGCGTACTGCGGCAGCATGGTCTTGATAGCGACCGTGCGACCCAGGACGTTGTCGAGGCCGCGGTAGACGATGGCCATGCCGCCAGTGCCGATCCTGTCCTGGACCGTGTAGCGACCGCCTAGAACGTTGCCTGCCATGTGTGCTCCCATTCCACTAAAAGCTCGAGTTCGATTTTGCTACGTTTGCGTTGCGTTCGGGTTGTCCTTCGTCGGCACTTCTCGGCATGCCGAGAAGTGCCCCATGGTTGTTATGCTCCCTCTGACTGTACCGCGAGGGAGGTGCCCAGGACCTGGCCGGCAAGCGCGGCCGCCAGGCCCTCGATGTCCTCTCCGTTGCCCTCGACGCAGATGGCGATTGCGAGCGTGGGCTTATCGTACGGCGCGAAGCCGATGAAGAGCGAGTTGATGACGCTGTCAGACACCTGGGCGGTACCCGTCTTGCCTGCGACCTTGACACCCTGGACCTGGGCCCCGGTGCCCGTGCCGGACTCGACGACGTCGAGCATGGCCTTCTTGAGCTCGGTTGCGGTCCCGCCCTCGACGGCCTGGCCCAGCGAGTGGGGCTTGGTCGAGGTTGTGGTGACGCCCTCGGGCGAGAGCACGTGGTCCACGACGTAGGGGTCCATGACGATGCCGTTGTTTGCCAGGGTCGCGGCGATGACCGCCATCTGCATGGTCGTGGCCTGCGGGCCGGCCGGGCTGTCATGCTGGCCGACGGGTTGGCCGCATCCCGCCCAGGCGGTCTCCCACTCCGTCATCTCCTTGGGGTCGGGCATGAGCGAGGACTTGCAGCTGAAGTCCTGGCCCAGGGAGGTGCCAAAGCCGAAGGTGTCGGCGTAGCTGACGAGCCTGTCGGCACCGACGCCGTTTGCGATCTGGCCAAAGGCCGTGTTGGACGAGTAGGTGAGCGCCTTCTGCAGGCTGATGGTGCCGTAGTCGGCGTTGTGGTCGTTGGTGACCTTGGCGCCGCCGATGTCGAGCTTGGCTGGCGCCTCGACCTGCGAGTCGAGCGTGTATGCCTTGGAGTCGAGCGCCGCGGCCAGCGTCAGGGCCTTGAAGGTCGAGCCAGGGGCGTACAGGGCCTGCGTGGTCCTGTCCAGAAGGGCGCCGGTGCCGTCATCGCTGGCGATCAGGTCGCCGATGTTGGCGTACGAGAAGGTCGGCGCGCTCGCCTTTGCAAGCACGGCGCCGGTGGACGGGTCCATCACCACGATGGCGCCCACGCGCCCGGACAACGCCTGCTCGGCGGCGGCCTGGATCTTCGAGTTGATGGTCAGGACGACCGAGTTGCCCGGCGTGTCGATGCCGGCGAGCGAGTTGAGTGCGCTCAGCCAGTTGGAGTAGTCGGCATGACCGGTGAGGGTGTCGTTCATCGACGCCTCGACGCCCGTGGCGCCATAGCGGGTGGACAGGTAGCCCACCGTGTGCGCGGCGAGCGAACCCTCGGGGTAGTCGCGCACGTAGGTGCCGTCGTCCTGCTTCACGCTCTCGGCCAGCGTCTTGCCGTCCGAGGTGATGATCGAGCCGCGCTGCACGTAGGCGCTCTTCGCGATGGTGTGGTTGTTGTTGGGCATCTCCTGGTAGTCGCGCGCCTTGATCACCTGGATATAGGTGAGGTTGGCGACCAACAGGGCAAACAGCAGCGTGAAGAACGTGATGAGCTTGGTCAGTCGGTTGCCCAGCGCCACACGGCCCAGCACGCCCGACTCCGGGGTGAGAAGGCCGAAGCCGCCGCGGACGTGGCTGCCGTGCGCGACGGAGGAGAACCTCCCGCCCGCCGCGTTGGAGGCGGCCATGGCCCTGGCGTCCTTCTCGACACCCGTGCCCTCGAGCTCGGCGTCGCGGCCGGTGCCCTCGTCTCCTGCGCGCAGCAGCAGCCCGACGACGATGAAGCTAGACAGAAGCGAGCTTCCGCCCTGGCTCATGAAGGGAAGGGTGACGCCTGTGAGGGGCAGCAGCTTGGTGACGCCGCCGACGATGAGGAACGCCTGGAACGAGAGGGACGTGATCAGGCCGACGGTGGTGAACGCCGCCATGTCGGACTTGGCACGGGCCGCGGTGGCCAGCGCGCGCACGGCGAGCAGCATGAACAAGATCAGGATCGCCGCGCCGCCCAGAAGGCCCATCTCCTCGCCGATCGCCGAGAAGATGAAGTCGGACTCGACCACCGGGATGAGCTTGGGCATGCCCTTGCCCACGCCCGTGCCGACCAGGCCGCCGTCCGCGAGCGAGAAGAGCGATTGGACGATCTGCAGGCCCGAGCCCGACGGGTCGGCGAAGGGGTCGAGCCAGATGTTTACGCGCGTGCGGACGTGGCTGAAGAGGAAGTAGCACATGGTGCCGCCGATGGCCAGCAGCAGCACCGACACGATGACGTAGCTCACACGGCCCGTCGCCGCATAGAGCATGACCACGAAGATGGTGAAGAACAGCAGCGCCGAGCCAAGGTCGCGCTCGAACACGACGACCAGAAGGCTCATGCCCCACATGACGAACATCGGGGTGAGCATGCGCAGGCGCGGGACGGACAGCGGGCCGATTCTGCGGCTTGACGCGCTGAGCAGCTCGCGGTTCTCGGCGAGGTAGCTTGCCAGGAACAAGACGATGAGGATCTTGGCCAGCTCGCCCGGCTGGAACGAGAAGGACCCGATGATGATCCAGAGCTTGGAGCCGCCGCGCTCGGTGCCGATGACCATGGGCAAAAGCAGCATCACGACGCCGGCGATGCCGAGCGTGTACTTGTAGCGTGACAAGGAGTCCAGGCTGCGGACCACGAACAGCGTGCCCACCATGGCCGCGACTCCGATGAACAGCCAGGTCACCTGGCCCATCGCCAGCTTTGGGGCGAGCCTCGTCACGAAGGTGACGCCGATGCCCGACAGCACGAAGACGATGGGCAGGATGGCGGGGTCGGCGCCGGGCGCCAGGAACCTGATGGCCACGTGCGCGACGGCGAACGCGACGAACAGCGCGATGGGCACCGCGAGCGTGGACACCGAGAGCGCCGCCCCGGTGTTGATGACGTACATCGCATAGATGAGAAGCACGGGCAGGGCCGCGGCCCCGAGCAGCAAGAGCTCGGTGTTGCGGCGGGTCCCGATCTGCATCTGGGTAGCGGCCATGCTACTCACCCGCCTTCGTTGTCGTGGTTGCTGGCTTGGTCGTTGGTGCGGCGGCCGTCTGGACGGCGGCGGTCTCGGTGTCGGCGCCCTGCGCCTTCGCGTCGCCCGCGGCCGCGGCGGCACGGGTCTTCTCGGCATCGATTTGGTCGCGGTAGTCGTCGACCGTGCGCTCGGCCTCCTCGAGGCTCGACACGCCGATGCCCCTCTCGAGCGAGTGTTGGGTCGACTCGGGCAGGTCCCCCAGGCTGATGGTGGTGCTCTCGGCCAGGCTGGACGTGGATATGCCCAGGAAGTTGCCCTGCACGCCGCGGTAGATGGCGACGTAGCCTCCGTTCGCGCCGACGTACCAGCTGTTGAGCACGAACAGCATCGAGGCTGCCGCGGCGAGCGCGCACACGACGGCCAGGCTGGCGAGCCATCCGAAGACGGTGCGACGACGGCGCCTGCGACGGATGGCGCGGCTTCCGTCGTCGGTCACGTCGATCACGATGACGGTCACGTTGTCGTGCCCGCCCTGCGCAAGGGCCTCCGCCACCAGGTTGTCGGCTGCCTGCTGGGGCATGGCGCTGGAGATGGCCAGGTCCTCGATGAGGCTGTCGGGCACCATGGACGAGAGGCCGTCCGAGCAGATGATCACGCGGTCGCCGTTCTCGACGTCCAGCGTGAAGTGGTCGGCGTACATCTCGGGGTCGGAACCGAGCGCGCGCGTGATGATGTTGCGCCGGGGGTGCGTTCTGGCCTCCTCCGCGGTCAAAATGCCCGCGCGAACCAGCTCGCCGACGAGGGAATGATCCTGCGTGAGCTGCTCCATGCGCCCGCCCCGCAGGCGATAGATGCGGCTGTCGCCGACATGCGCGATATAGATGTAGCCCGCGCCGCGGCACAGCATCGAGAGCGTCGTGCCCATGCCCGCGCATTCGGCGTTCCCCTGCGCGCGCTGGTAAATCCTCTCGTGCGCGCCGAGCACCGTCTTTTTGATCTGGTCGATGGAAGGCTTCTTGTGCCGCGCGGCCATTTTGCGCACCGCGTCAATCGCCATCCCGCTGGCCACTTCGCCCGCCAGATGGCCGCCCATGCCGTCCGCGACGACAAAAACGCCGCGTTTTTCATCAAACCAGGCCGCATCCTCATTCTGTTTGCGTTTCTTGCCGATATCGGTGCGCATCGTCGCCGCCACGCCGTTCACTCCCGTCGTTTTCAGGTTTCGCTGTTCAGGTTGTTGTCCTTGATATAGCGCCTGCGGAGCTGGCCGCAAGCGCCCTCGATGTCGTCGCCCATCTCGCGGCGGCGGGTTACGGAAATCCCCTTCTGTTCGAGCGCATGCCTGAACGCATCCACCTCGCGCTCGGTCACGCCCGTCAGGCCGCGCTCCGGCACGCTGTTGAGCGGAATCAGGTTGACGTGGCACTGCATGCCGCGCAGTCTGCCCGCCAGCTCGACCGCCTGCGCCGGGTCGGCGTTGACGCCATGCACCAGCGCGTATTCAAAAATCACGCGCCGCCCCGTCTTTTCGATGTAATAGCGGCAGGCGTCCAGCACGTCGTCCATGCCGTATTTGCGGGCGACGGGCATCAGCTTTTTGCGCACCTCGTCGTTGGGCGCGTGCAGCGACAGCGACAGCGTAACCGGCAGATCCTCCTGCGCAAACCGCCGCATGTTTTCAACCAGGCCGCAGGTCGAGAGCGACACGCTGCGCATGCCGATGCACAGCCCGCCCTCCATCCGCAGAATCCGCAGGAATTTCACCACGTTGTCGTAATTGTCCAGCGGTTCGCCGCTGCCCATCAGCACGATGTTGCCGACCTTCTGCCCCTGCGGCGCGAGCACGCCGTTGGCGCAGACGATCTGCCCCAGCATCTCCGCCGGGGTCAGGCTGCGCGCGCATCCGTCCAGCGTGGAGGCGCAGAACGCGCACCCCATCCGGCAACCCACCTGCGTGGACAGGCAGAGCGTGTTGCCGTATTTGTAGCGCATCAGCACGCCCTCGATGACGTGGCCGTCCAGCAGGCGGTAGAGCAGCTTAATCGTGCCGTCGAGCTTGGATTCAATCGTCTCCAGCACCGCGACCGGGTTGGCTGTGCAGGTTTCCGCGAGCGTTTCCCGCAGCGCCTTGGGCAGGTTGCTCATCTGCTCGAACGCCGCGCCCTGATGCAGCCACGAAAACACCTGCTTCGCGCGGAACGCGGGCTGACCCAGCGCCTTCAAGTACGCCGCCAGCTCGTCCGGGGTCATGCCCAGGAGCTGCGTCTTTTCCGTTTCGTTCATTATACCTTCACCCTGCGCATGCGGCAGACGTAGAAGCCGTCCGTGCCGTCCCTGTGCGCGAACATCTGCAAACCGAGGGCGTTTTCATGCGCCGCCAGCTTCTCCGGCAGCTCCGTGCCCATCGGCTGAATCTCGTATTCCGGATGGCGTTCGAGGAACGCCCGAATCTGCTCCTCGTTTTCCTGCGGCAGAATCGAGCAGGTGGAATACACCAG
>OLPO01000406.1_pt1 | contig 36157 bp, 28 predicted proteins | sample 1672831 | NCBI WGS metagenome assembly OLPO01 (sample SAMEA3136728, study PRJEB25190) | human gut metagenome
TCGTCCAAATCGCGCAGCTCCTTGGGCAGCGTCATGTTGCGGATGCGCATGCGGGCGCCGGCCTCGTCCATGACGTCGATGGCCTTGTCGGGCAGGTAGCGATCCTGGATGTAGCGGTTGGCCAGCTGCACGGCAGCGGTCAGCGCCTCGTCGGTGAAGTGCACGCCGTGGTGCGCCTCGTACTTGTCGCGCAGGCCCTCCATGATGCGCACGGCCTGCTCCTCGTTGGGCTCGTTGATGGTGAGCGGCTGGAAACGGCGCTCCAGCGCGGAGTCCTTCTCCAGGTGCTTGCGGAACTCCTCCAGGGTGGTGGCGCCGATGATCTGAATCTCGCCGCGGGACAGCGGGGGCTTTAAGATAGCGGCCGCATCGATGGAGCCTTCCGCGGAGCCGGCGCCGATGATGGTGTGGATCTCGTCGATGAACAGCAGCACGTCGCCGGCGTCCATGACCTCCTTGATGACCTTCTTCAGACGTTCCTCGAACTCGCCGCGGTACTTCGAGCCGGCCACGAGCGCAGACACGTCCAACGTGATGAGGCGCTTGTTGCGCAGGATGTCGGGCACCTGGTTGGCCACGATGAGCTGCGCCAAGCCCTCGGCGATAGCGGTCTTGCCCACGCCCGGCTCGCCCAGAATGAGCGGGTTGTTCTTCTGGCGGCGCGAGAGGATCTGCATGACGCGTTCGATTTCCGACGCGCGGCCGATGACCGGATCCAGCTTGCCCTCGCGGGCCTTCTTGGTGAGATCGGTGCCGAACTCGGTGAGCATGGAATCCGACGAGCTCGCCGGGCCATCGAAGCCCGCGCGCCCGGCGTAGACCGGCGATTGGCCCACGAGATCGTTCAGCGCCCCGCGCACGTCGTCGCCGGAGACGTTCAGGCGGCCCAGCACCTCGAGCGCCGTGCCCTCGCCCTCGCGCACGATACCGAGCAGCAAATGCTCCGTGGAGATGTAGGACTGCCCCATCTGCATGGCTTCGCGCAGCGAGTTCTCCAGCACGCGCTTGACGCGCGGCGTGAAGGAGAGATGTCCGGAGACGTCGGTGTCCTCGTCGATGGTGACCACCTGGCGGATGGCCTGAACGACGCCGTCGTAGCTGACGTTCAAGCGGTCGAGCGCCTGGGCGGCAAGACCGTCCTTCTCCTGGATGAGGCCGAGCAGGATATGCTCGGTGCCCACGTAGGGCTGGTGAAGCGAGCGCGCCTCATCCTGAGCCAGGACAAGCACTTTACGCGCCTTGTCCGTGAATTTCTCGAATGACATGGTTGCCTCGTTCCTTGGGTTGGTGCCCTTCTGCGAATGCTTTCTCTCTGGTGAAACTGACACGTCGGGCACGGTAAATAGTTCCCGTGCAGTTTAGCACTCCCTATCTTGAATTGCTAAACCTCCACCCCGAGAAGCCGTCATTTGTGGGCACGTTGTGAGGGAGGAGGCGCGTCATGCTCGGTTTCTTCGTCGGCGGCGCGCTCCTCTTCGTCGCGGTTGTCCTGCCGGGCGTCCTCGCGGCGGACGTCGCGCTCGATCTTGCGCAGGTTGGCGTTCTGGAACTCGGCCACGAAGCCGGCCGAGAAGATGCCGCCGGGAATGGCCACGAGCGCCACCGAGAGGAACATGATGACCGATCCCACAATGCGCCCCGCCGGTGTGATGGGCACCAAGTCGCCGTAGCCCGTGCCGGTCACCGTGGTCACGGCCCAATAGATGCCGGACAAAAGGTTGTTGAACTTGTCGGGCTGGGCCGGATGCTCGATCTCGTACATCACGACACTGGCCACTACCACGAGCATGGCGATGACCAGAAACGATGCTACGATCTCGTGATAGTGTTTCGAAATGACGCGGCCAATGGTGCGCAGACCCCGCATGTAACGAGAGATCTTTATCAGGCGCACCAACCGCACCACGCTGATGACGTTCTGCAACGCGGGCGTGACGGGCAGGAACCATGCCGCCATATTCGGCCCGAAGGACAAGAGGTCAATGATGCCCCACGGCGAGAAGATATAGCGCAGCCGCGCACGAGCCGGCGTGCAGTTACCGTAGGCCAAATCGGCAATCCAGATACGAGCGATATACTCCACGAAGAAGCACACAGTCGAGAACCGGTAGAAGCCCTGGATGATATTGGTCGCCACCGGATCGAGCCCCGGCTGAGCGGAGACGAACACCACCACCGCATTCAGGAGGATGAGCGCGAACAGCGCACCTCCGACGATCTTCGCCGGCCAGTTCGCCCGATTCAGGTTCTCCAGAGCGTAGAAGGTCTCGCGTTTGAACGCGGAGGAGTCGCCCAAGCGCCGACGCAGGCCCTCGCGGCGCGTGCGCTCCTTGCGCCGCCGGCGCTCCTCGCGGCGCTCTCGCCGCTCGCGGGCGGCGCGCTCGTCGTCTTCGTCGCGTTGCTGGTCGTCATCTGTGGCGCTCATGGGGCACCTCCTTTCCCCTCCCATTCTAAGCAGAGGGCGCCCCACAACGCGCCGTCATTCACCAGCCGTCAAGAAGCTGGATACAAAGGACGGCCCCCTTCGCCGCAGTTGCGAAGGGGGCCGTCCTGGAGTCGTCAGCGCGAGCGCCTAGTACAGCTTGGCGCCGGCGGGGATGCGGTCGTCCACCATGAGGAGGTTCAGGCGCTCCTCGGGCTCACCGTCGTCGCCGGGCACCTCGTGAATCGCGGACATGAGCATGCCCTCGGAGGCCACGCCCATCATCTTGCGCGGCGGCAAGTTGGTGATGGCGATGAGCGTCTTGCCCACGAGCTCCTCCGGCTCGTAGTAGGCGTGGATGCCCGACAGAATGGTGCGGTCGGTACCCGTGCCGTCGTCCAGGGTGAACTGCAGCAGCTTCTTCGACTTCGGCACCGCGATGCACTCCTTCACCTTCACGGCGCGGAAGTCCGACTTGCTGAAGGTGTCGAAGTCCACCTCGTCCTCGAAGAGGGGCTCGATGACGACGTTGGAGAAGTCGATGGGCTCGGAGGGCTCGGCCGTCTCGGCAATGGCGGCCTCAGCCGCGCAAGTTGCAGCCGGCGCACCCTCAGCCGGCGCCTTCCCAGTCGCGCACACCGGCTTCCCGTCCCCGAGCACCTCGTCCTTCATGTGGGGAAACAGCAGCACGTCGCGAATGGACGGCGCATCGGTGAGCAGCATGACCAAGCGGTCGATGCCGATGCCCACGCCACCGGCCGGCGGCATGCCGTACTCCAGCGCGCGGATGTAGTCGGCGTCGAAGCCCATGGCCTCGTCGTCGCCCATATCCTTGGCCGCCACCTGGGCGCGGAAGCGCTCGGCCTGATCCACCGGGTCGTTCAGCTCGGTGAAGGCGTTGCCGTACTCGTGGCCCAGGATGAACAGCTCGAAGCGCTGGGTGAGTTCGGGGTTCTCCGGATGCTTCTTCGCCAGAGGTGAGATCTCCAGCGGATGGTCGATGACGAAGGTGGGCTGGATGAGCTTCTCCTCCGCCACGGCCTCGAAGATCTCGGAGATGAGCTTGCCCTTGCCCCAGGCCGCCTCGGCATGGCCGCCGTTTTTCTCCAGAATGGCCACCAGCTCCTCGCGGGTGCGGTCGAAGGACACCTCCTCGCCGGCGTGCTCGCTGGCCAGCTCCATCATGGAGGCGCGGCGCCAGTCGCCGGACAGATTCACCGGCGTTCCCTGGTACTCGATCTTAAGGGTGCCGCAGGCCGCCTCGGCCGCGGCCTTGATGCAGCCCTCGGTGAGATTCATCATGGAGTCGAGGTCGCCGAAGGCCTCGTAGGCCTCCATGGTGGTGAACTCGGGGTTGTGGTACGGATCCATGCCCTCGTTGCGGAACTGACGGCCGATCTCGAACACCTTCTCGAAACCGCCCACGAGTAGACGCTTCAGCGGCAGCTCCGTGGCGATGCGCAGATAGTAGTCGCGGTCGAGCGCGTTGAAGTGCGTGATAAAGGGCTTCGCGTTCGCCCCGCCGATGATGGCGTGCAGAAACGGCGTTTCCACCTCGTAGTAGCCCTGGCCCTCCATGTAGCGGCGGATAGCCGAGACGATCTTGAAGCGGCGCTCGAAGGTGGTGCGCACCTCGGGGTTCATGACGAGATCCACGTAGCGCTGGCGATAGCGGGTCTCCTTGTCCGTCAGGCCGTGGAACTTCTCAGGCAGAGGGCGCAGCGACTTGCTCATCAGCTCGAAGGAGTCCACCGCCACGGACAGCTGCCCGCGCTTCGTGCGCATCATGGTGCCATGCACGGCAATCCAGTCGCCCACGTCCAAATCGCACAGCGCCGCGAAGGCTTCCGCGCCCAGCGCGTTGATGCGGCAGAACAGCTGAATGTCGCAGCCGGACTCGCGCAGCTCCAGAAACGCGATCTTGCCCTGGACGCGCTTGGCCATGACGCGGCCGGCGATGAGCACCTCATCCTCGGTGGACTCGCCGTCCTCCAAGTGCGCGTATTTCTCGTTCAGCTCGCCCACCGTGTGGCTGCGCTTGACCGAGTGCCCGTAGGGGTCGATGCCCGCGGTGATCAGCGCCTCGCGCTTGGCGCGGCGCACCTCAATGGGATCGTCTTCGATGATTTCTACCGCTTCGGCCATTCCGGTCTCCTAGTGCTCGATCTTGATAACGGTCAGCTTGATGTCGCGGCCGGTGGGGCCGGTCGTCGTCACCTCGTCGCCTTTCTTGCAACCGAGCAGCGCCTGACCCACCGGCGACTCGTTGGAGATCTTGCCCTCGTGGGCGTCGGACTCGGCGCCGCCCACGATGGTGAACACGCGCTCGCGGCCGTTCATGTCCACGGTCACCGTGGAACCGATGTTCACCTTACTCGAGCGCTTCGGCGCGTTCACGACGGTGGCCTCGGAGAGGATGCGGCTGATCTCGGCGATGCGCGCCTCCATCATGCCCTGCTCGTTTTTGGCATCGTCATACTCGGAGTTCTCGGAGATGTCGCCGAACTCGCGGGCGACCTTGATGCGCTCGCCGATTTCGGCGCGCTTCTCGTTCTCGAGGTAGTGCAGCTCTTCCTCGAGCTTCTTCTTGCCTTCTTCAGTCAGCACATAGTTGTCGTTAGCCATGATGATTCCTGTTTTCTCTCTTATACATCGGTGGTGCGCCCGCCTAATGCAGCGGGCGCACCACCGTTCTTACCTGATGTTGTCGAAGGGGCGAGGTTACTCGGCCTTCTTCTTGACGACCTTCTTCACCGTCTTCTTCGGAGCGGCAGCAGGCTCTTCCACGACCTCTTCCACCACTTCGACGACTTCCTCGTCGTCGGCGGCCTCCTCGACGTCCTTCTCGCCGGCGCCCATGCCCTCGCGCAGGTTCTTCACCGTCTTGCCGAGCGCGCTGCCGAGTTTGGGCAGGTTCTTCGGGCCGAAGATGAGCAGGATAACGACCAGGATAATAAGGAGCTCGGGAACTCCCATGCCCAGAATCTTCATGCAATTCCTCCATAAGGTCGGGCAAGGGGTCGCCTTGCCTATCGATAATTGCCGTCGGCGCGTCACTTCCGACGAGCAGTGCGCCCGGACCCTCCGCGCGCCTTTGAATGCGCGGGCAATGGTAACACAAACCCCCTCACCGCGCCGTGTTTCGCACAAATACTTCAACGACGCCCGACGTTCAGCCCTCACCTCTCGCAAGAGACGCGAAAGAGAAGCAGAAGAGAAGCGGCAACCGTAGCCAGAGACGGGTTTTTGCCACTTCGGTTCAAAGCGCCTGGCATTTTTCCCTATCTGGCTACGGTGTTATCCTGATGAAACAAATGGCACCAGGGCCCCGACCAGGCGATATGCCAGAAAACGAGATGTTAGCCATACGATACACCGTAGCCCGAGGCGGAATAATGACGCGATGTTTGCTGCATTGCGACAAAAACGCGCCCCGGGCTACGGTTCGCCGCAACCTCGATGGGATAGAATGGGCATTCAGCCTTCGCATGCAAAAGGAGAGCAGTTATGTATCGCATGACCGATGAGGAGTTCGAGGCCGCCATTGTGGAGGCCCTTGACGCGATGCCCGAGCAGTTCATGGAAGCGCTGAACAACGTGGCCGTGGTCTGGGAAGACGAGCCGAGCGCCTACCACCTGGGCTATGACGAGGAATGGGAAGACGGGCCTTGGGACGCCGAAGATGAAGGACGCGAATCAGACGCGCGCGTCGAACGCGACGCAAAAGACGAGGCAGCCACGGAAAACACCGACGGCGAGTACGAGGCGGAATACGGCGCAGAAGGCGAATTCGACGACCTCTTAGGGCTGTTCGACGGGTTGTCCATCGTGGAGCGGGCCAACGGCTACGACGACGACATCCCCGACGTCATTACCGTCTTCAAAGGTCCCCACGAGCGCTGCTTCGACAGCCGCGAGGAAATCGTGGAAGAGGTCGGCAAAACCATCATCCACGAACTGGGCCACTACTTCGGCCTGAGCGAAGACCAACTGGCTGCCATGGGGTACGAGTAGGTACGCCCTGGCAGCGGACAAGTAGCTCCCTCGAGGCAGAAGCATAATTTAGCAGGAATCCTCCAACGAGAACCCTCAGCTAGCAGCAACGACGCCATCGAAGGCGGCGTTGCGCCGCGCCTGACGGATGAGACCGACCAGCTCGCGGCGGGCAGCGCGGTCGGTGACATCCAGCGAGCTTGCAGAGCTTTCGGCTAGCACGGCCGCGTCATCGGCCGTGGCCGTGCCGACGAACTCGGAGTCCCGGGCGAGCATGCCAAACTCGACGACCGCCGCGGCCAACGACCAGTCGTCGCCGGGCTCGGCAGACCAGCTCTCGCGGCCCACAGCGAACCGCTGCTCTGCCGGCGCCTCCCCCGCCCGCTCGCCGGCCGGCTGGTAGCGCACCGCGCACGTGAGCCACGGCTCATCCCCTTCGCGACGCCGTCCCTCGTCGGTGAGCACTACCTCGTAGGCGACGGTCAGCTCGGCACCAGCGCACAATTCTCCCGCATCGGCCCCGTCGTTGCGGAAGTCCTCATCGGCCATGGTGCGGTTCGCGTAGCCGATGAGCCGATAGCTCTCCACCATCCGCGGATCGAATTCCACTTGCAGCTTCACATCGTCGGCCACAGGAACCGCCCCGGCGGCCAGAAAACGCTCGTAGACGCGGGCTGCCTCGTCGGCGGAATCGATGTAATGGTACGAGCCATTGCCGTGATCGGCCAGCGTTTCCATCTTGGCATCCTGGTAGTTACCCGAGCCGAAGCCCAGCACCGAGAGATAGGTACCCTGGCCGCGCTTCTCGCTGACGAAGGCGTTCAGCTCGTCCTCGGAGGAGATACCCACGTTCAAATCGCCGTCCGAGGCCATGACGATGCGGTTCACGCCCCCCTCGATGTGCGTCTCCTCGGCCACGCGGTAGGCCATGGAAAGCCCCGCCTCGCCGTTGGTGGAACCAGCCGCCTCAAGACCGTTGATAGCGCCGAGGATGGCTTCGGCATCATCGCCGGAAGCCCCCTTGAACACCACCTCCTCCACGCCGGAGTAGGTGACGATCGAGACCCGATCCTCCGCCCGCAGCCCTTTCACGATACGCGCCATGGACTCCTTCAGAAGCGGAAGCTTCTCGGCGTCCCCCATGGAACCCGACACATCCACCAGCAGCACGAGATTCGTCGGCGGTGCCTCCGTGGCCGCCTGCCCTACCGTAAGCCCGAGCACGACCAGCTCGCTTTCGGCGTTCCAGGGGCATGCCCCAGCGCGGGCGGTCAGCGCGAAATCCTCGCCCTCTGCGGGCGCAGCGTAGTCGTAGTCGAAGTAGTTCAGCATCTCCTCGATGCGCACGGCGCCCGGATCAATCGTTCCCAAACCGGCGCCCGACCTCACGAGGCGGCGCAGGTTGGCATAGGAGGCCGTGTCCGCATCGGCAGAAAGCGTGGAAAGCGGCTGCTCGGCGGCGCTCACGAAATCGGGCTCGCCAGCGTCGGTGTAGCCCTCGCCATAGCAACCAGGCGCGGACGCGCAGCCATCCGCGCCGGCCGCATCCGCGCCGTCGGGGGCTTCCATCGCGGCAACGATGCCCGATGCCTCACTTTCCATTCGCCCCTGCGCATCGCCAACAAGAAGATCGGCCTCGCTCTTGCCTGAACCCACAGATGCACCTTCAACACCCTGGACATAGAGCACGCCTGCTCCCGCCACGAGCGCGAGGCAAGCCGCCGCCGGCAACGCCACCCGCGCCCACCAAGGCAGCGCGCGCCGCCGCCGCGGAGCATCATCCGCCACGGCGCCCCGCTTTGAAGCGACCTTCGCCGGCGCGGCCTTCGCTTGCGCGGCTCGGACACGAGCGCCTTCCACACGAGCGCCTTCCTCTTGCGCGCTTTCCGCTCGCGCATCTTCCGCCTGCCCAACCGCCGCCCGAAGGCCTGCGAGCATCCGCTCCTGGGCCTCCTTTGCGGGCCCCATCGCCTCATAGGCCGCCCGAACGGCGCGGCCAAGATCGTCCTCGCGACTGTATTCGTCGAACTGCGCCATGGCTACTCCTTCCCCAGCATCGACCGCAGAAGCGCGCGGGCCTCGCTCAGATAGCTGCGCACCGTAGACGCCGGCGTGTCGGTCATCGCGGCGATCTCGGCGGTCTTGTACCCTTCGTAGTAGTGCAGGTACACGCAGGTCTTGTATTTCTCGGGAAGGGTCAGCACGGCCTCGAAGGCATCGCCGACATAGCCGCGGCGCTCATCGGGGATCTCGTCGGGCATCTCGCCCCGACGGCTCACCCGGGCGCTTCGCAGCACGTCTCGGCAGCGGTTCTGCGCGCAGGTGATCAGCCACGCCTTCTCATGTTCGGCGTCGTTGAACGCGCGGGGGTGTTCCACCAGCGAGAGGAACACCGCCTGGGCAGCATCCTCGGCCTCGGCGGCGCTTCCCAAAAAGGAGTAGCACAGCCGGTACACCGTCCCAATGTGGCGACGGTACACAGCTTCTATGTCGGTTTGCGAGGCCACGGCTTCTCCTTCCCTTTTCCCTAACACGATTGGAGAAGGCGTTTTGTCGGAAGATTTTGGAAAAAGCTCAATGCGGGCGTTCCTGCCCACCCGACTCCTGCATCAAACAAGCTCCGGAGCCTCGCGTTCGAAGAGGGCGATGATCTCGTCGCGGTTGTGGGTGTCGCATTTGCGGTAGATGCTGCGCAGGTGCGACTTCACCGTGGACTCCGAGACGAACAGCGCGTTCTGGATGTACTTCAGACCGTGGCCCGTGACCCACAGGCGGAAGACCTCGCTTTCGCGGGGCGAGAGGTCGTACTCGGCGCAGAAGGCAGTGTAGGGGTCTGGGCGCTCACCGCAAGAATGCTCACCGGTGCTCTCGCCGTCAGCGGGACGATCCTTCGACTCCGCGCCTGCGACGCTGCGCTCGGAACGACACGGGAGAGAAGCTGCTGTTTCGGATACAGCCGCAGGAGCTCCGTCCTCCCCGACCGCGACGGGAAGGGCCTCGCGGCGAGCGTTCGCACTCGCGCCTTCGGCAGCCTCGACACGCTCGGCTGCGAGGGCTTCGGCCTTCCCCTCTTCGTCATCGATGTCAAGCAGGTTGTAGCCCTCGCTGAAGGCGAAGCCGACGCCCAAAAGCACCAGCATGACGACAACGGCCATAAGCACGAGCGGGTCGCCGGCGAGCAAAGGCGCCACCAGCTGGCCCAGCGTCTTGCCGACGCATTCGGCAATCCAGCCCACGGCAAAGACCAGATGCGGCGCTACCGGCGTCTTCTTCGCACCCAAGGCCAGCACGACCCAGGCCATGGCCTCGATGATGTTGTGGGCATGCAGCGTGAGCGCACCGTTGACATCCCCCAGATAGAACGAGAAGAAAACGAAGGCCGCCGAAGCGCACAGCAGCACTTTGTAGAGAATGGACGGATCGATCTTCCCGCGAGCGAAAAAGCCGCTGGCCACAAAGAAGAGCGCCGCTGCCAGCGGAATGACGAGCGAAGGCGCACCGAGCTGCGATAGATTATCGCGACCGACGACAATGGTAGTAATGGAGCTGAGCACGAAGAAGGTGATAGCGAAGCCGGCCAGCGTACGCAGGGGCACGGCCGCCGACAGCACATCGGCAAGCCTCGGCGTTCGCGCCAGCAAGCGCTCGGGGGCACGCTCTCCGCGCTCTTCTTCCCGTTCAACGGCCGCCGCGTTACCTTGCAAGGCCCCTGGCGTCTCCTCCCCTTCCCCGCTCTTCGGCGCCTTCGCAGACGCCAAAGGCAGAAGCACGAAGGACAGCATGGGCAGAAGCGAGGTGAGCACACTGGCCAAGGCGTCGTCGCATTGGACGAAGAACCAGCTTCCCAGTGCCGTCACGACGATGCTGCAGCCGGAGAGAACGATGATGCCGCGCGGGCCAATATGCGCGAAGGCGTCGAACCACGCCATGATGAGCAAGATGGCGAACCCACCCGAAAGTGCCATGCCTGTCACAAAAGCGCCCGGTATGGCGGCCAGGGTCGGATAGGTACACGCAAGGGTCCCCAAGCTCGTAAGAAGAGCCGCCCCGGCCACAAGCGGCGTGCGTCCCGAAAGCGACAGGTGCTGCCGGAAGAGAAGCAGGCATGCCAGGCACACAACGAGCCCGGGCACCATGGACAGAAGCGCCTGCAACGAGAAGCCAGGCGACGCGGCCCACGGCACATAGAGCATCATAACGCCCCAGGCGCTGACGCTTCCGTAGCCCACCGCAAAGCGGATATGCTCCGGACGTATCCCTATGGCGTTGCGTTTGGTCACGATCCTCCCTTCCAGGGGCATTATGGCACAAGAAAGACCGCCTGGGCGCGGCCCTGCCGAAATACCGGGCACAAACGGCCATTCAACCCTAACGGACGATACCCCACCTGGGGTTTTGCCGCTCATTCAACCGTGATTTCGCCTTTTCCACCCGTCGAAGAAGCGCCGTTGTGGCCCGCATTCAACCCCGATTCGACCCCGGCGGTTGATGCGCACCGCCGCCGCACGGGCCATGATAGCCCCAACAGGTCGGCCACGGCGCCGACGAAGAAACGCCCCCGGAACCGCCGGGGACGCCACGGGGCAGCACGGAAGCGCCCCACGGGAAACAGGGAGGTTCTCATGTCTGAAACGAACGTCACTCGCCGCAATTTCCTCTCCGGAGCCGCGCTCGTCAGCGCCGCCATCGCGGGGGCCGGACTCGCCGGCTGCGCGCCGCAATCGGCCGCGCCGGCCGCCTCTTCGAGCAGCGCGGGCGAGACGCTTGGCGCCACGGGCGCAGCCAATTCCACCGTCGGCTTCGACGGCACGGGCACGCTGCCCTGGCTCGGCGAGGCGCCCGCAATCAGCGACGATCAGGTGGAAGAAGAGCTGACGGCCGATGTAGTCGTGGTGGGCCTGGGCGCAGCCGGCGTGCCGGCGGCCCGCGCCGCGGCCGAGGCCGGTGCGAAGGTGGTGTGCCTGGAGTCTTCCTCGCACCTTAACAGCGTGGCCAGCGACATGGCCATCTTCGGCGGCCAGACCCAGGCCCAGTGGGGCCGCGGCGACGGCTTCCTCGATAAGAAGATGGTCGTGAACATGCACATGGAGGAGTGCAGCCACCACGTGAGCCAGAGCATCATCAGCCGCTACTACGACGAGTCCGGCGCCGCGCTCGACTGGTTCGTCGGCGCCAGCAAGAACCTGTACATGGCGCCCGAAAGCTACGCCGAGATTCCGGCGGACGCCCAGGCCAACTATATGTTCCCCTACATGTACCCGATGCCGGAGACCTACGACTACGCCAAAGAGGATCTGCCCTGCTATCCCACTTCGGTCGGATTCAGCAGCCTGGCCACCGTCATGGCCGACAACCTGCAGGCCGCCGTGGACGCCGGCGCCGAGGTGCGCTACTCCACCAAGGGCGTCGAGCTGATCCTGAATGACGAGGGCGCCGTCGCGGGCATCTACGCCCAGGCCGCCGGCTCCGACGGCTACCTCAAGATCACCGCGCCCAGCGTCATTCTGGCCACGGGCGATTACCTGGGCAACGAAGACATGATGAAGTTCTACGCGCCGGAATGCGTGGAAAACGGCATCAACATCCTGAGCATCGACCTTGATGACGAAGGCAACTACACCAATGTCGGTGAGGGTCACAAGATGGGAGCCTGGGCCGGTGCCGCCATCGAGCAGTGGCACGCCCCGATGATCCACCACATGGGCGGCGGTGCCGGCGCCGACGGCCGCGGCGTCATCGGCAACAACGGCTACCTCTGGCTGAACCTGCGCGGCAAGCGCTTCATGAACGAGGACCTGCCCGGCCAGCAGCTGGAGAACCAGGTGGAGCTGCAGCCGCAGCGCAAGGCCTACCAGTTCTTCGACGCCTCCTGGCCCGAGCAGCTGGCGTACTTCCCCGCCGCCCACGGCGTGGCCTGCATCTACCGCGACGAGCCTCTGCCCGAGTACACCGCTTCCGGCCTGCGCATCAACGTGCGTACCCCCGCCGATATCGATGCGGCCGTGGAAGAGGGCCGCTGCCTTAAGGCCGACACCATCGACGAACTGCTCGGCATGATCGAGGGCATGGACGTCGAAGCCGCCAAGGCCTCCATCGAGCGCTACAACGAGCTGGCCCGCGCCGGCGAGGACACCGACTTCTTCAAGAGCCCCCAGCGCCTGTTCGCCCTGGAGAACGGCCCCTTCTACGCCGCCGAGTGCGGATGCGCCCTCACTCTGGGCAACCTGGGCGGCCTGGAGTCCGACGAGGACTGCCACGTGTACAACACCGATCGCGAGCTCATTCCCGGCCTGTACGCGGCCGGCGCCACCCAGGGCGGCCGCTTCGCGGTGCAGTACCCCATCTCGCTGAAGGGTCTCTCCTGCGGCATGTGCATGGTGTACGGCAAGATCGCCGGCGAGAACGCCGCCGCCGGGAAGTAAGAAGCCCCAAGCAACATCTGGCCCGTGCCGCGAGCGCCGCCGCCTGGCGCCCGTAGCACGGGCCGTCTTTTTGTCAGCACCGACCGTCGTCTCCGACATTTTCGCGCCTCGGGCTGCGGTGTAAGCCGAATATAACAAATACGTCCAAGCTTATGACCTGCTATTTCTTCATTTTCTAGAAAGTTATCCTGCATAAACACCGCAGCCCGAAGCACCATTTTGCCGCGCAGCGCTCCCGCATTCGTCAAAATGCCGCTCCGGGCTACGGGTCGACGGCTTGCCGCCTGCCGACAAGCAGGGCTTTACCCCAGCTGGCTCACCAGGTTGTCGGTTTCGCGGGCGATGCGCATCTCCTCGTCGGTGGTGACCACGCAAATCTTGATGGGGCTGTCATCGATGGAGATGATGCGGTTCACGCCGATCTGGCCCACCACGTGGTTGCGCTCGCGGTCGAGGATCATGCCCATGTGGGCCAGCCCGTCGAAGATGAGCTCGCGCAGCTCGGCGGAGTTCTCGCCGATGCCGGCGGTCATCACCACGGCGTCGGTGCGGGTCATGGCCGCGTAGAAGCCGCCGATGGCCTTCTGCACCCGGTACACGTACATGTCGATGGCCAGCCGCGCCTGCTCGTTGCCCGCATCGGCCGCCGCCAGCACGTCGCGCATGTCGGCCGACAGCCCCGACACGCCGAGCACGCCGCTCTCGCGGTTCAGCACGGCATCCATCTCGTCGAAGGAGATACCCTCGCGGCGCATGATGTAGGTGAGGATGGCCGGGTCGATGGAACCGGAACGCGTGCCCATCATGAGGCCCTCCAGCGGCGTAAAGCCCATGGTGGTGTCGATGGATTTCCCATGGTTGACCGCCGTGATGGAGCCGCCGTTGCCGAGGTGGCACGTGATGAGTCCCAGATCGCGCAGCGGGCGGCCGAGCAGGTTCGCCGCCTGCTGGGCCGCGTAGCGGTGGCTCGTGCCATGGGCGCCGTAGCGGCGGATGCGGTAGTCGTCGTAGTAGCGGGCCGGCAGGGGGTACATGTAGGCCTTGGGCGGCATCGTGGCGTGGAAGGCGGTGTCGAAGACGGCGACTTGGGGCGTGTTCGGCATGAGCGCGGCCATCATGTCGATGCAGGCGTCGGCCGGCGGGTTATGCAGCGGCGCCAGCTCCTCGCACAGCTCAAGCTTCTCGCGAGCCGACTCGTCGATGATCACGGACTTGGTGAAGTACTCGCCGCCGGCCACGATGCGGTTGCCGATGGCGTCGATCTGCGAGAGGTCGCTGATGGGGCTCTCCGGATCGTCCACCAGCACTTCCAAAAGCTTCTTCAAGCACTCAGCCACGGTCATGTCCGCCACATGATAGGTGACCTTCTGGAAATCGGGCGCGAAGGCCACGTTCATGTAGGCATCGGGCGTGCCCACCTTCTCGGCCAGACATTTCATAAGCGACACCTTGCCGTCGGTCTCGATGAGCTGGCTCTTCAGCGACGACGAGCCCGCATTCACTACCAGTATGCGCATGGGTAACCCCTTCCATACAAGAAGAGCCGGCGCGAGGCCGGCTCTTGAATTCGATGGTCGGGTTGACAGGATTTGAACCTGCGGCCTCTGCGTCCCGAACGCAGCGCTCTACCAAACTGAGCCACAACCCGAAAGTGCGTCCTTGCGGACAGCGAACGCTATGATACCACAGAGCCCGCCCAGCGCAAGAGAAAAGTCGGCGGAATTTTACGCCTGCCCGCGTTCGGCGAGCTTTTGGGCGAGGTAGTCTTTAGGCACCACCTTCACCACGATGACGCCGTCGCTGATGACGTCGCCGTCCCCGTCGTAGGCGGCCACATCCCAGTACAGCTTGTAGCCGGCCTTCGACGACGGTTTTCGCTCGGCGAGTTTCGCCACGCCGCGAGCCACGTCGCCTTCCCGACCGCTCTTCTTGTGACGGATGGTCACCTCCACGCCGAAGGGCTGCTCAGTCTCCAAGTCGCACGCCAGCTCGCCGCCGGCCGAAGCGACCGATTCCAGAAGCGCGATAGTGGCGCCTCCGTGCAGAAAACCAAAAGGCTGCAAAAGCGCCGGAGTGATGGGCATCTCCGCCTCGACGAGGCCCGGCTCCACCTTGGTGAAGTGAACGCCCAGCGTGTGGTTGAGCCCCTGCGTCTCGCGCTTCTGCGCCACTTCCAGGGCCGCGCCCGTCAGATTCGTCTCCGTCATCGCGTTTGCATCCTTTCGCGCCAGGCGTCTTCCCGGCTCCCGCCTACTTCGTTTCCTTTGGGACCGTCCCTGGCCCGGTCGCGGTTCCCGAGGCCCCTGCCGGCACCTTCTCAAGCTCAGGCCGCGCCTCGGCAGTCTCCCACTTGGCGGCCCCGCTGGCTTCAACCTGCTTCACGGCCTCCACCTTGTCGGGCAGCTCGTGCTCCATGGTTTCGGCCTTGCCTTTCAGATCGCGCTTTCCCAGCGGCATAAACGCCTTGATGCGCTGGATGACCACCGCGCCCACGAGGAACGGCAGCCAGAACACAATGCCGCGGTAGACGATGACCACCGCAAGGCCCGTGGCCGAATCGATGCCGAAGAGCGCGAAGGCCACGGTTACCGCCGCCTCCACAACGCCGACGCCCTGGGGCACAAAGGAAATCATAGCGAACAGCGTGGCCACAACATACCCGCAAATGAGCGCTTCTGGGTGGTGCACGCCGAACGCGAAGCCGACGAGCACGAAGCAGCTCATCTCGCAGATGCTGGAAAGGGTCGTCCACAAAAACGACTGCACCGTCTTGCGGGGGTTCTTCGTGATGAGGTGCGCGGCGCTCGAGAAGTTGTGGATGGTGCGCTCCACGGACTCGTCGATGGCCGGCTTCTTGAACTTCGCGAGGATCTTGTCCGCCAGCTTCACGAAGGGCCGCAGCACCTTCAGCACCAGCTGGGGCTTCAGACCGCCCACGGCGATGACGAACACGAGGCCGCCCACAAGCGCCACGGCCACCAGCCCGAGTGCCAGCCAGCCCGGTTGCAGCCCCACGGTGAAGGTGAGCACGCCGAAGGTGGTGAGCATGATGATGACGAAGCCGGAATCGATGGACAGCTGCATGAGCAGCGCCGCCGTGGTGCCCTTGCCCGCCTGCATGCCGTTGCGCGTGGCCGTGGCCATGACAAGCGACGTGCCGGCCAGGTTCATAGAAGGCGCCACCGTGTTCATGAAGAAGGTGCCGAACACGAGCGAAAGCCCCGTGCGGTAGCTGATGTGCCCGTTCACCGTGTTGAAGCAGGCCTGAAAGCCGCGGCCCTGGGCCAGGTACTTGCACAGCTGGGCCACCACCGCCGCAATGATGAAGAAGGGCGTGCCCTGCTTGATGGTGTCGACGAGCTTCACCAGCGAGTCGCCGGAAAAGAATATGAACGCAAGCACAATGACGACCACCAGGCCGATCATGATCTTCTGCAAATTGCCGCGCATCAGCGCACCTCCGTCGTGGTAGGAGACAGGGGTAGGTGCATCATTATAACGCGCCGCCCACGAACTCCATGAGATCGCTGCGCAAAAGCCAATCGCGCTCGTCGGCTCCCGTGCCTTCCGCATCGGTTTCCAGGAACAGGAACCCGTAGAAGCCCACCGTCACCGGGTCGAACCCATGGTAGGCGAGCACATGGCTGAACCGCTCGCAGAGCGCCGCACCATCGAAGGGGCGCGCCAAGTCGGCCTCGGGCGCCGGATTCAGCAGCGACATGGAGTACACCTTGCCCGGATGCGCTGCGTACAGCGCCGCCAGATCGACCGGCGTATCTTCCAGGAAGGCCTCGTAGGTGCGCAGGCCCACCCCGTAGAAAGCCACATCGGTGCCGCCGAGGCCAGCGAAGCGCAGGGGGTTGAACTCGATGGGGGCGATCGTGTCCTCATCGACGCGCAATTCCACGTGCACGGGAATGCTGCGGGCGCCCACCACCTTGTTCACGGCCGCCAGCCACGCCGTGAAGCGGTCGTCCCAGGCGTCCACGATGGCACCGTCGGTGAGGTACATGCGGTCGGAAGTATCCTCCGGGCCGGCGAAGTCGTGGCGCAGGATGTTCAGGATATGAGGCGCGCCGTCTTCATCGAAGTAGGCGTCCAGGGCGTATTCCGTGCCCGCGAGGTAGCCCTCGATAAGGTACTCGCTGCTGCCGACGACGCTTTCCGGATAGCGCTCGTGCCAGCCGTCCTCGCGCCGAGCGATATCGGCCACGGCGGCCGCCCAGTCCTCCGGCTCTTCAATAACGTAGACGCCCATCGAGCAAAACCCCACGGAGGGTTTCAACACCACCGGCAACGGCAAGTCGGCGACGTTCACCGCTTCCAGCCCCGCACGATCGACGGTTTCGTGGAACAGGCCCGGACTTAAGGGCTCGAGCTTCTCGCGCATGGCCGCCTTGTCCTTGAACAGGCGGATGGCGTCAGTGAGCGTCGGATTCTCCACGTGATCGAGAATCCAAGCCAGAGCATTCTCGGAGTTCGTGTAGATGCGCTCCCCCGCTTCCAGACGCCGGGCGCACTCGGCGGCGTCCACCAAGTTCAACGCACGGCCGCCGGCCGTCAGCTTCTCGGTAAACTCGTTGGTGAGCACGGGATGGGCCGAGGCCTCCATCCAATCGAGCAGCGGAACGGAGGCGTAGGGCTCGTCGAGAATGATCATGGGGAACTCCTTAGAACGCCAAGAAAAACAACGGAGCTGCAAAGCGGGCTCCTCGCGGGGAGGAGCCCGTCGGATTACACGAGCTGCGGGTTAGCCCACGTAGAACGACCACTGCACCGAGTCGCCGGCGGTCAGCTGGCGCACGTCGCAAGCTTCCATCACCTGCTCGTCGTTCACCGTGTATACCCAGCCGGAAGCATCGCCTTCCGAGCCATTGGCGATGCCGTTGATTGACGTGACGAACTTGCCGTAGTCGCTGTTCTCCACCTGCACGTCCCAGCCGGCGGCCTCCGTCGCCTGCAGCACCGTGGAGCCATCGGCTACCGTCACCTCGATGGTCTTGGGCTCGGCGCCGGCGCTTTCGGGCATCGTGATGGAAACGGGCACGACGATGTCCTCCGCCGCCTGGCCGGCCTCGATGGGGCCTTCTTCCTCGGCCACCTGGGCCGCCTGCTCGGCCGCGTTCTCTCCGCTGCCGCTGCCGCCGTTATCGGCCGCCTCGCCGGCACAGCCCGGCACTACCAGCAAGAAGGTGAAGGCCAGGGCCACCAAGGCCACGAGCCACTGCTTGGGAAGCTCCGTGATGTCGAATTTGTTCATAGTTCCTTATCCTTTCTTCCAGGGCCCTCTTGCTCGGCTCGGTGTTCCGACTTCGCCGCCGCCACGCCCTTCGGCGCAACGGCGAACCTTACGGTTACTGGTATAGCGCGGGCTTTCCACCCGCATTTCCCGAGGCACGTACCTGCCGCATTCTCATCCACGGCGCGCACCGCGCTCCCACGCGCGGCCCGACGGGCCATTGACGTACCCATTATGGCGCAAAACGGCCGCCCCCGAAAGAGCGGCCGCAAAGGGTTCGACAACCGACACCTTAGGCCCCAGACAAGGCCCCAAACGCCCGATTAGTGGTGGAACAGGCGCATGCCGGTGAAGGCCATGGCGATGCCGTACTTGTTCGCCACCTCGATGACGTTGTCGTCGCGGATGGAGCCGCCGGGCTCGGCGATGTAATCGACGCCGGACTTGCGGGCGCGCTCCACGTTGTCGCCGAAGGGGAAGAAGGCGTCGGAGCCCACGGTCACGCCGCTCATCTTCGCGATCCAGTCTTTCTTCTGCTCGCGGGTGAGCGCCTTGGGCTGCTCGGTGAATACGCGCTGCCACTCGCCGTCGCGCAGCACGTCGTCGCACTCGTCGTCGGACAGGTACACGTCGATGGCGTTGTCGCGATCGGGACGGCGAACGTCGTCCTTGAAGGGAAGGTTCAGCACCTCGGGCATCTGGCGCAGCCACCACTGGTCGGCCTTGTTGCCCGCCAGGCGCGTGCAGTGGATGCGGCTCTGCTGGCCGGCGCCCACGCCGATGGCCTGGCCGTCCTTCACGTAGCACACGGAATTGGACTGGGTGTACTTCAGCGTGATGAGCGCGACGATCATATCGATCTTTGCCGCCTCGGGAATCTCCTTGTTCTCGGTCACCACGTTTTCCAGCAGCGCCTCGTTGATCTCGAAGTTGTTGTGACCCTGCTCGAAGGTGATGCCGAAGACGTCCTTCAGCTCGGTTTCGGCCGGCACGTAATCAGGATCGATCTGCACCACGTTGTAGGAGCCCTTGCGCTTGGTCTTCAGAATCTCCAGCGCCTCGTCGGTGTAGCCCGGCGCGATGATGCCGTCGGACACCTCACGCGCCAGATAGCGGGCCACATCGGCGTCGCACACATCAGACAGCGCCGCCCAGTCGCCGTAGGAGCACAGACGGTCGGCACCGCGAGCGCGGATGTAGGCGCAGGCGATGGGGGAAAGCTCGCCCTCGTCTTCCACGAAGTACATGGCGCGGTCGGTCTCGGTGAGGGGATGTCCCACAGCGGCCCCAGCCGGGGACACGTGCTTGAAGGAAGCGGCCGCCGGCAGCCCCGTGGCCTCCTTCAGCTCTTTCACCAGCTGCCAGGAGTTGAAAGCGTCAAGGAAGTTGATGAAGCCGGGCTTGCCGTTCAGCACCTGAATGGGCAGGTCGCTGCCGTCCTTCATGAAGATGCGGGACGGCTTCTGGTTCGGGTTGCAGCCGTATTTAAGTTCCAGTTCGTTCATAGGTCTCCTATCTAATGGCTTTCTGTCTCCTCGGGGGCGAAGCTACGCGGTATTCTGATTCGCTCAGACAGTCCTCGCTTTGTGGAAATGCCCACTGGGCATTTCCAGTCGCTGCGGAACTCGCTCGGTCAGAACACCCCGTATCTTCGCTAAGCTCAACCATGGTTGAGGGTGCGCAGTTCGTTCGCTGCGGAACTCGCTTGGTGAGCGGCGCCCCGCATCCCGCTAAGCTCAGCCGCAGTTGAAATGTGCTGGCATCTTTAGTCGCCGAGGTTCTTGTTGTAGAGGGTTACCTCGCCGCCGACGTTGGCATACAGGCTCACCTTGTTGTCGTCGTTCAGGGCAGCCCACAGGGCATCGGGGGTCGGCAGCGTGACGGGGATGGGCTCGCCGGCGAAGGTGGGCAGCGGATTGCCGTCGCCCTGATAGGTGCTGATGAAGTAGCCGCAGCCCTCATCGACGCCCTCGTAGGCGAAGAACTCGCGGGTGCAGCGGTCGCCATCGGCGTGCTTCAAGATGGACATCTCGAAGGAGCCGTCGGGGTTTACGATAGCCGAGATGCGCGGCGTGAAGTTCGGCGCGTCGGGCTCGTACTCGCGCTGCATGCAGCCAGCGCGGAAATCACCCGCCTCCACGATGGTGTCGGTTTGATCGCCGTTGGTGACCACGAGCGCGTCGCCCATCGTGCGCACCGGGTGGTAGATGATGAGGCTCGGGTCTTCCAGAAGCGCGGGATCGTGGGCCTCGGTGCGGATGCCGTCGGGCTCGATGGCGAAGATGCGGTTGCGGCTGTTGACCGAGCGACCCATGATGAAGTAGTACACGGTGTCCTTGCCCACCACGATGCCTCGGCCCGGGTAGGGGTTGTTCTTCAGCAGTTCAACGAGGTCTTGCACGGGCATTCCCTTTCTCTTGAGGCTCTCCGGCGTTGCCGCGACCCCTGCGCTTTCCGCATCGGTCTTCGGCGCGTCGGTATTTTCTGCATCCCGCCCAATGAAAAAGGGCAAGCCCCTCCTGCGAGAAGGCTTGCCCAGACGGTCGGCGGGATAAGCGCGCTGCTCCCCCGTGGTTTCCCACGCGTACCCGTCAGTCACAGCGCGTTCGCTTCAGGGAGCAGGGTATCACGGAAAGAGCCTCCTGAGGAAGAGCGCTCCCCGTTTTCCCACGGCTTTTCCGTCGGCGGCTCGCGCACAGGAAGAGCGGCTACTCCCGACCCAGGCTCTTCTCGTGGCGGTTGCGAGCCTCGTCGCTGTAGCGCTGCTTGTAACGCACATCGACCAGCTCGGCCACGATGGCGATGGCCAGCTCAGCCGGGGTCTTTGCGCCGAACTTGAGCCCGATGGGGCGCTTCACGCGATCCCAATCGGCCTCGGAGATGCCCGCGTTGATGACGAGGTCGTGCACCGTAGAGTTCTTCCCCGCGCACCCCATCATGCCCACGTAGTGCACCCCGTTCTGCAGCGCCCAGATGCAGCTTTCCGGGTCGAACATATGCCCGCGCGTGAGCACGCACACATAGTCCTCGGGACGCGCCGGCATGTTGGCCAACTCGTCGAAATTGCCGCCATGCAGCATGATGCGCTCGGCTTGCGGGAATCGCTCCTCGTTCAAGAACGCCGGGTCGTAGTCGACGGCCACCACATGGAAGCCCACGTGATCGGCGAGCTGTGCCACCTCGACCGCCGCATCCGACGCACCGAGCAACCAGACACGCACCTTCCCGAAGAGCGGCTCGCTGGCCCAGGTGAGGCCGTCGAACTGGTCGTTGTGCATCGAAGGGCCGCGGGTAACGTCCTTTGCCTGAAAGGTGTCGCGAGGCGAAAGCTCACGCGAGGCCACGATCTCCTTGGCGTCGTTGCAGAAGAACACGAGCGGCTCGCCATCGGCGGAACCTTGCTCGCCGTACTTCTTCGTAACCTCATTGTCCACGTTGCCCTGGGCGGCAGCTGCATCGTAGACGACCTTGAAGCCGAGCCAAGCCAGATCGCCCTCATCCATGGCGCGCAGAGCGCGCTCAAACGTAGGAATGTCGGCTTCGGTCAGCAGGGCGGCGATGGCCTGCAGCGTCTCGGGGCCGATATGCGGATCGCCCGCCGTTGCCTCATCCGAGAACGCCGGGAAATCCTCCACGGCCAGCACCGGAGTGCGTCCGGCTTGCAGGTCTTCAATGATGGTTGCTATAGTTTCGCGCTTCATTGCTTCCTCCAACAAAAACTTTTTCAAATCTGGTCACAAAATCGAGTTTTGGGTTTTTGGGATAACCCAATTTGCTCCTAAAACTCCTATGTGCAACCAAAACAACAGGGAATGCAACCCATTTTCGTCTATTTCAACCGTCAACAGCCATTCGAAAAACCCAGAACTCGACTTTGTGACCAAAAAATCTGAAATTCTTGTCATTGGCCCGGGATCGGCCGCTCGATCAACGCCAGATTGCCCTAATCGACCGAGCGAATGTGAATCTTACGGTCGGCGTCCAAGGTCATGCGGCCCTCGGCGATGGCGCGCAGCACTTCGGGGTAGATGATGTGCTCCGTCTCGTGGATGCGCGCCTCCAAAGCATCGATGTCGTCGTCCTCCAGCACCGGCACTGCTCGCTGGGCCACGATGGGGCCCTTGTCGTAGTCCTCGTTAGCCAGGTGCACCGTCACGCCCGTCACCTTCACACCGGCATCCCATGCGTCCTGGATGGCATGGGCCCCCTTGAACGAGGGCAGCAACGCCGGATGCAGGTTTAGCACATGGTCGGGGAAAGCGTCGAGCACCACCGGGGTGAGCTTGCGCATGTAACCGGCCATGACCAGGTACTCGGCCCCGGCTTCCTGCATGATGGCAGCGATGCGGGCGTCAGCCGCTTCGCGATCCTCGTAGCAGGAGCGATCGAACACCGTCACGGGAATGCCGACCGCGCGCGCCCGCTCAATGCCGTAGGCATCGGGGCGCGATGACAGCACGTGCACGATTTTCACGGGCAGGCCATTCGCGATCTCGTCGATAATGGCCTGCAGGTTCGTTCCGCTGCCGGAGAGCAGCACGCCGATCTTCAGCTTCTCCATTAGAACAGCTCCCCTTCGTTGGCGTATTGGACCTCGCCTTCGCCAGCGACAATGCGGCCGACGCGGTAGGTCTCTTCGCCGGCAGCGGCCAGGGCGGCCTCCACGGCCTCAGCAGCAGCCGGATCAACAATCAGCACCATACCGAGACCCATGTTGAAGGTCTTCAGCGCCTCCGCCTCCGAAAGATTCGCCTGCTCGCAGGCAAAGCGCACCACCGGCGGAATGGGCCAGGTGCCCAAATCGACCTCGGCGTTCACGCCTGCGGGCAAGGCGCGGTTCAGGTTCTCGGTGATGCCGCCGCCAGTGATGTGAGCCAGAGCGCGGATGCCGCCGGGCACCTGCTCCATGACCGCGCGCACCGGCTTCACATAGATGCGCGTCGGCGTGAGCAGGGCTTCCAGAATGCTCTGGCCGCCCAAGTCCTCGCGAGCCTCGCGCAGCTCCTCCTCGGTACGGCCCTCGATGCACACCTTGCGGGCCAGCGAGTAGCCGTTGGAATGCAGGCCGGACGAGGCGAGGCCGATGAGCACGTCGCCTTCGCGCACGCTTTCGGGATCGAGCATGCGCGGGCGATCGACCAGGCCCACGCAGAAACCGGACAGATCGTAGTCGTCCGGGTCCATCACGCCGGGATGCTCGGCCATCTCGCCGCCGATGAGCGCGCAGCCAGACTGGCGGCAGCCCTCGCCGATGCCACCGACGATCCTGGCCATGGCCTCGGCATCCAGCTTGCCCACGGCCACGTAGTCGAGGAAGAACAAAGGCTCCGCGCCGGTGGCAAGAATGTCGTTCACGCACATGGCCACCAGATCGATGCCCACCGTATCGTGCACGCCAAGACGCTGAGCGACCTTGAGCTTCGTGCCCACGCCATCGGTGCCCGACACCAAAAGCGGATCGGCCATGTCCTTGGCCGCCGCGATGGAGAACAGGCCGCCGAAGCCGCCGATGTCGCCCACCACTTCGGGGCGATAGGTGGAATGCACCGTGTCCTTGATGGCGTCCACGGCACGGGCGCCCTCCACGATATCGACGCCGGCCTCGGCATAGGTCACGCTGTTCTGGTTTTCCATGGGGTTCCTTTCAGTGTCTATGAAACCTCGCCGGCGTACACCGCCTCGAAGTCCTTGCGGGTAAGAAAGCTCTTCTTTGCCACATCGTCGGGAATGGGCACCGGGTAGTCGCCGGTGAAGCAAGCCGTGCAGAAGCCGTCGTGGCCCGCATCGGCGAGCGAGGCGCGCAGGCCGTCCAGGCTGATGAACGCGAGCGAGTCGGAGCCGATCCAATCGTTCATCTCCTCCAACGTCATGTTCGCGGCGATGAGCTGCTCGCGGGTATCGGTGTCGATGCCGTAGAAGCAGGGCCAGAGCACCTCGGGGCTCACGATGCGCAGGTGCACCTCGGCCGCACCGGCATCGCGCAGCATCTGCACGAGCTTCTTGGAGGTGTTGCCGCGCACGATGGAATCATCGATGACCACGAGGCGCTTGCCGGTAATCACGCTCGGCAGCGGGTTCAGCTTTAGGCGAATGCCCAGCTGGCGCATGGCTTGGGTGGGCTGAATGAACGTGCGGCCCACGTAGCGGTTCTTCACAATGCCGTCGGTGAACGGAATGCCCGAGGCCTCCGAATAGCCCAGGGCCGCCGGCACGCCGGAGTCGGGCACGCCGAGCACGAGGTCGGCCTCCACGGGCGCCTCGTCGGCCAGAATGCGGCCCATGGCGCGGCGAGCCTGGTAGACCGACTGCCCGTCGAGCACGGAGTCAGGCCGGGCGAAGTACACGTATTCGAAGATGCAGGCGGCCCGCGGGCACGGCGGCACGGCTTGCTCGCTTACCATGCCCTCGGCGGTGAAGCGCACCATCTCGCCGGGTTCCACGTCGCGCACGTACTCGGCGCCGACGATGTCGAGGCCGCAGGTTTCCGACGACACCACCCAGCCGCGTCCCTCGGGCAACTGGCCGATGCACAAGGGCCGAATGCCGTGGGGGTCGCGGAAGGCGTAGAGCGCCTCGGGGCTCGCGAGCACCATGGCATAGGCGCCTTCCAGGTTCTCCATGGCGTAGCGGATACCCTCGCGCAGGTGGTGCGTCTGGCGCGTGAGGTGCCCGATGGCTTTGGCCGCCACCTCGGAATCGGTGCCGGCGCGCAGATGCTCGCCCTCATCGATGAGCTGCGCCCGCAGGTGGTTCGTGTTCACCAGCGTGCCGTTGTGGGCCAGCGCGATGAGCGTGTCGTCGATGGCGGAGATATGCGGCTGGGCCGCCTCCCAGGAGGCCTTCCCGCCGCTCGTGGAATAGCGCACGTGCCCGATGGCCACCACGCCCTCGCCAAGACCCGCCAGCGTCGCCTCGTCGAAGACCTGGGTCACAAGCCCCAAGTCCTTCGCCTCGATGACCGTGGAGCCGTCGCCCACGGCAATGCCGGCGCTCTCCTGGCCGCGATGCTGCAGGGCCTGCAGCCCGTAGCAGGTCAGGCGCGCCACGTCCTCGCCCGGTGCGTACACGCCGAAGACGCCGCACTCCTCTTCCAACCGATCCGGCTGCTCGCCGGGAAATACGCTGTCAGCCACTAGTTCTCCGCTCGTTCTTGCGCATCGGCGGCAATCTCGTCGGCCGCGCCGTCTTCCACCGCCGTGTCGCCCTGGTAGGTATCGGAGCCAACATAGCTAATGGGAACGAATTCGGCAACATCGGCGAAGGTGATATAGCGCCACGTGTTGTCGGCTCCATCGCACGTACAGAAACCGAAGAGCTTCGTCGCGTCGGCGAGGGTATCGGTGGTATCGGGGTCGGGCGTGACGATGGACTCCTCCACGAGCCAGTCCTTGAAGGCCGTGAACTCCTCGTCGGTGGGGTAGTTCGGCGTTGCAATGGAGGCATGGGTCATGGGCACGTGTTCCACGGCGAACGTCTGCAGGCGGTAGTTGCCCTCGGGCGTGAGCAGGTAAATGGTGCGATGCTCATTGAAGATGGCGGAATCACGGAACTCGGCGAACAGGGCGAACATGGAGCCGTTGCGCATGTGGTGGCCGTAGAGGATGTTCACCTCATCGGAGAAATCGCCGGCGTTCTCGCCCGAAAGCATGATGGAGCCGAACTCGGCGCCGAAGGAGCCCTCGCCCAGGCTGAAGTTGTGGTGCAGGTAGTACTCCGAGTCGCCGTCTTTGTGAGCCACCGGGTAGTTGATGATGGTGCCGGGCATGTACACCCACGCGACGATATCCGGGTTTATCGCACGCAGGGTGTCCCAATCGACCACCAGATCGGCCAAGTTGGTCACCTGCCCATCTTCCGGCACCTCGACGGTGCGGCTGGCGATCTCCTCGTACTCGTTCTGGCCCTGCCAATAAGTGTAGAACAGATAGCCCAGCGTTCCCACCGAGCCGATGAACACGACGAGCGCAAGCCAGAACACGATGCGCCAGAAGCACCCGCGCTTCTTCTTTTTCTTCTTGGTATCGGTATTCTCTGCGGTAGCCATGAGGCGTCCCCCTTCGATATCGATCTCTCTACCTAGCGTCGGCCCTAGGGGCAGTCGTTCGACCGCGCTGGCTGCGACGTCTTGCCGGCCCTGCGCCGACGTTCTCGCCTCCCCGGCCTTGCGGCCTGCGGAAAACAAAAAAGGCCCCGCAGGGGCCCTGAGCTCACCCCGTCGAACGGGCGAGCATTTACTTCTTCATTTCGTCCATGAAGCCCTTGGCGATGAACACCACAATGACGAGCACGATGATGGCCACAACGACCCAAATGGCCTCCATGGGAACTTCGAAACCGAACAATGACATAGCGGACTCCTTCTATGCAACGGGCCCGTCCTCTGCGCACCCGCCAGCTTGCTGATGTTGGGTTCATAGTACCCTGAACCCCGGGTTGGCGCAAGGAAAAACCCCACAGCGACGGCGAACTGCCTCCCCGGGAGGCGCTACGAGGCGGGGCACTCGCCGAGGCGCTTCTCCAGGGCTTCCACGATGATGCGCAGGGCCTTGATGCGAGCATAGCGCTTATCATCGGACTCCAGCACGATCCAAGGGGCGAACGTGGTCGACGTCAGGCGGAACATATCGTCGATGGCGGCCTTGTACTGGGGGTACTTCTCGCGATTGCGCCAGTCGTCCTCGGTGATCTTCCACTGCTTGGCCGGGTCGTCCTCGCGATCTTGGAAGCGGCGCAGCTGCTCTTCGGGGCTCACATCGACCCAGAACTTCAGCAGAATGGCGCCCCAATCGACCAGATCGTGCTCGAACTCGTTGATCTCATCGTAGGCCCGCGACCACTCGGCCGGCGTGGCGAAGCCCTCCACGCGCTCCACGAGAACGCGGCCGTACCAGCTACGGTCGTACATGCCCACGTGCCCCGCCTTGGGCAGGCGCGTCCAGTAGCGCCACAAAAACGGATGGGCGAGTTCGGGCTTGGTAGGCGCCGGCGACGGAAAGATGGTGTAGGCGCGGGCGTCGAGCGCCTGGGCGACGCGCTTGATGTTGCCGCCCTTGCCAGCCGCGTCCCACCCCTCGTACATGAGAATGAGGGGCACCCGGCGCTGGAACATGATGTTCTCCAGGCGGAACAGGCGATCCTGCAAGTGCTTGCGCTCGGCTTTGTACTCGTCCAAGGTGAGCGCCAGGCTGTGGTCGATCGTGTCCACCTGGGGGTAATTCTTCACAATGGCGAAGCGAGACTTTTTGGGAGCCAGGTCGTGAGCCGCGGCCGCCTGGGCCTCGGCGCGGGCCAGAGCCACGCCGGCAAGCATGCCGCGCCCGGGCTGGGCCGCCGGCACCGGCACCGCTCCCGCCGCCTCGGCAGCGGCGGCCGCCTCCACGGCGCGCTCCTCGGCCAAAAGCTCGTCAGCCTTCTCGCGGGCCGCCAGCGACGCCTTCAGCACATCATCGGCCTCCTTGCGGGCGAGCGCGCGCTCCAGGGCGTCCACCAGCGTGCTGGCGATGGTGAGGTTCGTGCGACGCTTGTCCTCGCCGTTAAGCAGCACCCAGGGAGCGAAGTCGTAATCGCTGCGCTCGAGCAGACGGTCGTACAGCTCGTAGGCAGTCTCGTAACCGTGATGGCTTTCGAGCTTCTTCTCGGTCACGCGCCAGCGGGTCACCGGGTCGTCGTGCAGCCGCTGCAAGCGCTCGACCTGCGCTTTCTTGGTCATATGCACGAAGAACTTCACCACCACGTAGCCATCGGACACAAGCTGCTGCTCGAAGTCGTGGACGGAGTCCAAGTAGTGGCGCTCCTCTTTCTTGGGAAGCAGCAGCTTGGCCGGCGCGTTGTAGAGCATGTGCTGGATGACCGCCGTGTACCAGCCGCGATCGTAGAACGTGATGGAGTTGCGCTCGCCCAGGGCCTTCCAGAAGGGCTGCATAATGGGGTAGAAGCCCGTCACGCCGCATTCGCGGCCGACGAACTCGCGCTCGGTATCCGGATCGAGGTCGAGCCCCACGTAAACCCCGGTGGAGCGGGCGTCCAAGTGATACATGAGGTCGGAAATGCGACTGCCCTTACCGGCGCCATTCCAGCCCTCGAATAGCACCACGAGCCCCACGCCCTCGTTGTGGGCCTGCTGCTGGAGCACCACGAGCTTGGCCAGAAGTTCGTCCCACTGCTCCTTGTATTCCGCCTTCTTCATGGGCTTCTTGTTGAACTTGACCTTCTCGAGCATGGCTTCCCTTTCCCCTATCCTTGAGCGTTCGTCTTCCGTAGCGACCAGACGCTGCGACGCTGGCCTATTTGCCGAACAGGCGGCGAAAGAACCGCGTGATGGCATTGCCCGCCGGCGTCGGCTCTACCACGGTGGCCGGCACGATGGCGCGACCGTCGTCGGGACGAGCAGCGTCCTCGACTTCGGCCGCTGGTGCCGGAGCGGGGGCGGCCGCCGGCGCCGCCTCGGCGCCCAGCTCCGCGCGCTCGGCCACGGGGCCCTCGGCAGCCGGGGCCACCGCAGCAGGATCAGCCGCAGCCGGATCGGAGTCGGCGGCAGGAGCCGTTTCGGCCGCCGCGGTCGCCCCTTGAGGCTCGCGAGCCTGCAAAGCGGCCACCTCCTGGGCCACGCCCTTGGTCACCGCTTCCAAAACCGAAGCCGCCGTAGCCGTCGCCGCTGCGGCCATGGCGTCGGCGGCATCGCGCACGGCCTTGGCCTCGGCCGCCTCCAGCTCCGGCGAGCGATGGGCCACAAACTCGGACTCCTCCTCGGTTACCACCTCATTGGCGCCGACCTCGGCACCGTCCTCCGCAGCGACATCCCCCAGGGGGAACACCACGCGCGCGCTCCCTCCCAGATTGGCCTCCTTGCGAGCGGCCAACTCGGCAGCGGCCAGGCGCATGCGCTGAGCCTCGGCGATGAGGTACTTCTGGGAATCGAACAGCTCCACTTCCCCGTTCTCGTTGCGCTCCGCAAAGGCGCCGAGCGCCGTGTAAGAGCCGTCGGGCAGAAGCTCGCGCAGCTTGGCCGTGTCGGAATAGCAGATGCCCAAATACCCGAGCACCTGGTTGCGCAGCGTCTCGTTCAGGATAGGCCAGGCGATTTCGATGCGCTTGTCCATGTTGCGCGTCATGAGGTCGGCGCTGGACAGGTACAGCTTGCAATCCTCGCGCGGGCCGAAGCCGTACACGCGGCTGTGCTCGAGCAGCTGGCCGACGATGGACACCTCGCGCACCCGATCGGTGTAACCTTCCACCCCCGGCAGGATGCAGGAGATGCCGCGCACGAACAGATCGATGGGCACGCCCGCCTGGGACGCCTCGACCAGTTTGTCGATGACCTCCTTGTCGGTGATGGAATTCGTCTTGAAGAACAGCCCGCACTTCTCACCGCGGCGCGCGCGCTCGATCTGCACGTCGATGTTGCGCAGGATGTTCTGCTTGATCATGAGCGGCGCCACCCACAGGATGTCGTAGTTGTCCGAGGTGTTCTCCAACGCCATGTTGCGGAAGAAGTCGGCGGCGTCGTGGCCGATCTGGGAATCGCAGGTGATGAACGAGAAGTCGGTGTAGAGCTTCGCCGTCTTCTCGTTGTAGTTGCCCGTGCCCAGCTGGGTGATGTGCTGCAGGCCGTTTTCCGTCTGGCGCGTGATGGTGCAGATCTTCGAGTGCACCTTGAAGTTGCGGAAGCCGTAGATGACGTGGCAGCCGGCGGCCTCGAAGCGCTGGGACCACTCGATGTTGTTGGACTCGTCGAAGCGGGCACGCAGCTCGAAGAGCGCCGTGACCTCCTTGCCGTTCTCGGCGGCGTTGATGAGGGCCTCGGCCAGATGCGACTGGCTCGCCAGGCGGTACAGCGTGATCTTGATGGAAACGACGGCCGGATCCACCGAGGCCTCGCGCAGAAGCTGCACGAAAGCGTCCATGGACTGGTAGGGGTACGACAGCAGCACCTCGTGCTCGCTCACCTGCTCGATGATGGAGCGCTTGCGATCGAGGCAGGCGGGCCACTGGGGCGTGAACGGTGCCTGAGTGAGCGTGGCGCGCTTCTCGGCCCCCAGCCGGCTGCCGAGGCCCCAGGTGTACCCCATGTTCAGCGGTACGCGCGTGACGAACAGCTGGTGCTCCGCCAGGCCGAGCTTTTCCAGCAGAAGCCCCTTCACCGTGCGCGAGAGCGGCCGTTCGCTTTCCAGGCGCACCGGAGCCAGGCGGCTGCGCTTCTTCAAAATGCGCTTCATGTGCTCGCGGTAGTCCTCGCCCTGCTCCTCGGCACCTTCCGTCGCATCGAGGTCGGCGTTGCGCGTCACGCAGATGACGTTGGTGTGCTTGACGGTGTACATTGAGAAGACCTCGGCGGCGAACATCTCAATCGCGTGCTCGACGAGCATGAACGGCAAACCACTGCCGGGCAGCTCGATCACGCGGCTCGTCTGGCGAGGAAGGGGGATAATGCCCAGCGTCACGCCCTCCGCCCCGAGGTTCTTCGTGGCCTTGGCCTTGCCCTCGGCCTTTTCGCGGGCGCGCTCCTCCTTCGATTTCTTCGCCTTGGGAGCCGCCTCCTCGTCGAGGCGCACCACGATGTACAGGCCGCCGTTTTCCAAATGCGGGAAGGGATGGCGGGCGTTGATGATCTGAGGAGAGAGGAACGGGAACACGTTATCCTGCATGTAGCCGCGCAGATAATCGAGCTGCTCGTCCGTGAGCTCCTCCTTGCGCAGGTTGCGGATATCCTGCTCGGCGAGAAGCGCACGCACGCTCTCGTAGATTTCCTCGTAGTAGGGGTACAGCTCGTGGCAGCGAGCGTAGATGGCCTCCAGCTGCTGAGCTGGCGTCATGCCGGATTTCGGATCGATGATGGACTTCTTCAGCAGCGAGAGGTCGGTGAGCGAGCCGACGCGCACCATGAAGAACTCCTGCAGGTTGCTCCAGAAGATGGAGATGAAGTTCAGACGCTCCAGAAGCGGCACCGTAGGATCGGCGCCCTGGTCGAGCACGCGCTTGTTGAAATCGAGCCAGGAAAGCTCGCGGTTTTGCATATAAGGAGGCTTCACGATGGTCGTCGTTGCGGTGTCCTTTGCTGCCTGTGCATTCATGGGCCTAGCCTTCTCCCTCTATATAGTCGCTGGCCGAAAAAATCAAGCCGCGCACCGGAACATGCGCGACTTATGTATTTTACCATTCTTTGGACGATTGCCCGAAATTTGGCAACGGGATGTTAACGGCCCAGGAAAAGAGTGGCCCGACGCGTCAGTCCGCTCCTGGGATTCTCGCCAAAATCGTCCCCTACAAGCTCGCCGTCCCGAGGCAATTCACACCATTAGCCTCGCAGACAGCTCGCAGCTTCTTGTCGAACGTGAAGAGCGTAGCAGCATTGCGCCGCGTAACAATGAAATAGAGCATGTCGTAGACAGGGTGGTTATTCTGAATGGCCGCATGGATCGCTTCTAAGAGAATGCCCTCAGCGGGAACAAATCGATCGACGAAGCCGGCGGCTCGCTCAAACAACCCAGGGAAGTCCTCTTCACCCAATTCTCCCGCACGCACGATCTGCCAGACGACGTTTCCCAATTCCGTCAAAAAGAAGTGAGGAGCAATGACCTCTTCACCTTCTATCATCAACTCTCTCAGAGCCCTGCCTTCTTCGGTGCCTTTCGCAATCGCAATGGCGGCATTGACGTCAAGCACTATCACTGCGTCACCGCCTGCGCTGATTCCTCCTGCGAGCTGAACGGATCCAGCGCATGCCAATCGCGATCCGAAAGCCTGTCGCGCCCCTCGCGAACCATCGCGACGATATCTTCCGTTGAAAGGCCACCACCTTTCCAAGGTATCTCATCGCACTCTTCGAAAAGCTGCTGGCGCTTCCTCGACCGTGCCGCTCGTGCCGCGCGGCCTTCGCGCAAACCGACCACTCCCCTTTCGAACGGAGCAGAGAACTCGTTGCCCGCTCCGCTGGAAGGCGCACATTCGGAATCTCGCGATAACCCACGCCCAGCACGAGCGGAGGACGGCGCCGAAGCTTCGGACAGCATCTCCTCCACGGCGATGATCGTCTGCTGGGCGATGGAGCGATGGTTGCGCGCCGCACATTCCTTCAACTCATCGTAAAGCGTCGCTGGAAAATCCCTCACCTGAAGCGCCGGCATCTCTTCTCCTCTTCTCGGGAGCAATCATTGCATGCATTATACCTACTTTTACATGCATGTACAAGAGATCAGATACAGTCGTCTAACCTATTGCCTACGCAATGGCCCAAAGTTACCAAAATCAATCAAATCAATCCGCACGGCTATTTGAGCAATTCGGGAGCACCAGATTCAGCGCAATGCCCGTAAGCGCCGCAACCGCCAAGCCAGGGATAGAATAGTCCCCTACGGGAATTCCAGCCCCGAGGGCCTGCATACCGATACCAACGATGGCTGGACCGCCGAAGACGATGATGTTGCGCATGCTATTCATGTCGATCTGGTTATCCACGAGCATCTTGAGCGCATTGCAAGCAATGAGCCCGAAAATGACGATGGACACGCCGCCGATAACGGAGTCGGGAATGGTGCCCACCAGCGCCCCGAGCTTGGGGCAAAAGCCGCCGACAATAAATGCCGCCGCTGCCGCGTACCAGAACACCTGGGTGGCAAAGACGCGGGTCACGCTCAGCACGCCGATGTTTTCGGCAAAGGTCGTCGCCGGGGGCGCCCCGAGAAATCCGGCCACCGTCGTAGCAAGGCCGTCGCCCAAAAGCGAGCGCCACAGCAGCGGGTTGTAGTTGCGACCCGTCATGCTTCCGATGACGAAAAGATGGCCGATGTGCTCGATAACCACCACGAGCGCAATGGGGCTCACAAGAACGATGGCCCCGAGGTCGAAGGTGGGAAACGTGATATCAGGCAGGCCGATCCAAGCCGCTTCCATCACGGGCGTAAAATCCACCATGCCGAAAGCCCAGGAAAGCAGGTAGGCCACCACGGCGCCCATGAGAACGGGGATGGTGCTGAAAATGCGCTTGCCGAAACAGCTGCAAAAAATGACGACGAGCAGCGCCGTGAGTCCCACCACCAAGGCCGGCCACGACGCTTCGTGCCCGTCGCAGAGAAACACGTCGTTTATGGCAGTGTTGGCCAGACCGCACCCGATGACGAAAATGATCTCAGCCATTACAACGGTGGGGATGAAACGGGTGATCCAATCGGTTCCCACCACGCGCACGACAAGGGCGCACAGGATAAAGATAAGGCCGGCGCCCACGATGGCCGAGCCCACCCCCGACGCCCCCGCTGTGGCACTCGCCATAACGACGGGGCCGATGAAGCTGAACGAAGGCCCCAGATAGCTGGGAATCTTCCCCCTCGTTACCAGCAGGTACAATGCCGTGCCAATGCCCGAGCACATGACCGACACCGAGGGCGAGAACCCCATAAGCATGGGAACCAGCACCGTGGCACCGAACATGGAAAGAAAATGCTGGAGCCCTAAAGGTAACGCCTGGATCGGCGGAAGCTTCTCCTCCACGCCGATGGTTTTTCTGCTCATGATCGCAACCTCCCATGAGAGCGGACGCCGAGCGAAGGACGTTCAAAGCACTCGGCGTCCGCGGATTGCCGAAGAGAATTCGCAGGAGCGAATCTCACAGAGCTAGCACTGCACCAGCTCTTCCTTCTCCTTCGGAAGCACCAAATTCAGTACCACCGAGAGAATGGCGGCCAGAAGAAGACCGGGGATTTCGAAGGAGCCCAGGGGCACGGAGACGCCCGTGGTCATCATGCCGATACCCACGATGAGCGAGGAGGCAACGATCATGAGGTTGCGGTTCTCGTTGAAGTCCACCTTCTCGCTGACGAGCAGGGACAGGCCATTGCCAGCGATGAGGCCGAACAACATGAGGGACACGCCGCCCAGCACGCAGGTGGGAATGGAGTAGAACAGCATGGCGAGTTTCGGACAGAAGCCGCCGATGATAAGCGCGAAGGCCGCCGTCCACCAGAACACGCGGGTGGAGTAGCACTTCGACAGCCCCATGACACCGATGTTCTCGGCGATGGACGTCAAGGCCGGACCGCCCAGAGCGCCGGAGGCCATAATGCCGAGGCCGTTGCCCAGAAGCGAGGAGGAGAGGTACTGGTTGCAGTCCTCGCCGGACAAGTTGGTGACCGTCATCAGGTGACCGATATGCTCGACGAGCAGCACAAGCGCGATGGGGGCGATGACCAGGATACCGTTCAGGCTCCAGGTGGGCAGCGTGATGCTGGGCAACCCGATCCAGGCGGCCTCAAGCACGGGCGTGAAGTCCACATAGCCGAAAGGCACCGCCACCAGATAGCCCACGACGATGCCGATGAGCACGGGGATCATCTTCAAGAAGCCCTTGAACCAGCTGGAGGCGATAACGGCGGCGATGAACGTGACGAAACCGATGAGACAGCCTACGGCGTCGAAGGTCTCGGATGCCCCACCGTCGAACATCACGGAGTTTATGGCCGTTGCCGAAAGGCCCACGCCGATCACCACGATGATGCATCCAGTGACAACAGGCGGAAGCACCTTGTCGATCCAGCCCGTACCGATGGCTTTAACTACCCCTGCGCCGACAACCATTACCAAACCTGCCGCAATGATGCCGCACAAGGCGCCACCTACGCCATCGGTCGCCATAACGACGGCCATAGGGGTAATGAAGCTAAAAGACACGCCGAAATAACTGGGTACCCGATTGCGGGTGCAAATCAAGTAGATGATGGTGCCGATGCCGGTGCAAAACACCGCGAGCGCAGGATCGAGCCCCATGATCATGGCGGGGACAATGGCGCCGCCACCAACGAATGCCATCAAATGCTGCAGGGAATACAGCAGGGTTTTCCCCAGCGGTACCTTATCCGCGATTGCGTATCCGCCGTCTTCTCTCATGACTTGTTCCTCCTTTTTGTGTTTCTGCGCCCTCATTCGCGAAGGGCTCTTCTTCCAGGCCGAACGCCTAAGAAGTCTTACCGACGATGCGCCGTCAAAATCTGCGGCCATCGAAATCACGCCGAACTACCGACGGCAGGCACCCTCCCTCCTATCCCCGGGGCAACGTGAGCGCATCTGCCGGGCACACTGCCACGCACACGCCGCAATGAGTGCAGCCGTTCTGGGGATGCTTGCGTAGGTCTGCCAAAGGATTGATGTCCTCGGGGCACGCTGAGGCGCAAGCCGAGCACTCCATGCCCTTCTTTTGGAGGCAGCGCTTCGCATCCACCTTCGGATAGGCAAGAGCGCTCGCGTCCTTGGCCGGATGGGACAGCTCCCACAGCGAAAGATCGAAGGAAGCGCGAGCGGCTCCCACCTCTGCTAACAGGTTCTTCAGGACTTTCGCGTCCAGATCGAACACACCGTGGGCGTACTCCAGAGCGCCCTTATAGAATCGCTCTTGCACGATAGCCGAGGCGATGCGAGCAAATTCGGGGAACCAGTTGCGAATATGGCGGTCGAGGAATGCGCGCTGCAGAAGCAGATTCTGGCGCAGGGACGCATCGTCCTTCTCCTCGAAAAGCGTTACCGTCCGGTCGATCATGGCGGCCATAAAGTCGCACATGAACGAAAGGTGATCTTCGGGAAGGTCGATGCCATCTGCCAGCCTTAAAGAGCACCGCTTGTAAATGTTGTAAACCTTGCCGCGCGCCTCACCCATGTATCGCTGATGATCGCTTGTGAATGCACTCTCGAAGGGAAGGGCCACCTTGCCCTCCGCTTCCTGCACCCCGAGAAAAGCACACGTATATTCGCGCCCGAGCATCTCCCGCGTGCCGGTGTTGCGCTTCGCGAGGTAGCGGCCCATCACCTTCAGGCCATGGCCTATTCCCGCCTCATCGCCGGCGCGGGTAGCGAGATCGGACGCCGCAAGCATCTCGATATCCTCGGACGTGAGGGGGGCGCGGAACAGCTTGGCTACGAAGCGATAGAGCGCAGCGCGGTTGGCCTCGATCTTTGCGAATTCCTCTAGTGAAATCATTGCCGTTTCTCTCTTCCTTAAAGGAGACCATCTCAGCAGATGTCTCCGATGGCTCCATTACCGATGGTTAGACATTCAAAATGGCCGACCGATTGGCCTGAGCTTCCTCGAAGAAAAAG
>OLPO01000419.1_pt1 | contig 35776 bp, 26 predicted proteins | sample 1672831 | NCBI WGS metagenome assembly OLPO01 (sample SAMEA3136728, study PRJEB25190) | human gut metagenome
TATCTAATACCTCCGCCCTGCGCAGTACGCGCAGGGCGGAGATATTATGACATCATGTCATAATATCAGTTGTTTTTTTCTGCTTTTGTGGTATAATGGGGTAAAAGTTATAACCTTGCGGGTAACACCTTTTTGTCGAATTGGGAGGTTCGTATGGTAAAACTGGATTACGCGCGGCTGAAAGCCACCCGTCTGGAACAGGACATCACCCAAAAAGAGCTGGCCACCGCCACCGGCGTCGGGCTGGCGACCATCAAACAGCTGGAAACCGGGCGCAGCGGCACCGAGCTGGAAAACCTGAAAAAAATCTGCGACTATCTGGAACTGGACATCAACGAAATCTACCACCCCGACTACCACGAAACCAAGGTGCTGTGCATGCTCAACAACAAGGGCGGCTGCGGCAAAACCAGCCTGTGCAGCGGCATTGCCACCTCGATGGCGGAGCTGGGTCTGCGTGTGCTGATTATCGACGGCGACGGGCAGCGCAACCTGTCCGCCAGCTTCGATATGCCACGCAGCGAGAAAAACTTCGGCGCGGCGGTGCTGGCCGAGCAGGACCTGAACGGCTACATTCAGCCCACCCCGTATGAAAACATCGACATCATCGTGGCGGACGTTTCGATGGGCACGCTGGACATGGCGCTGTTCACCAAAATTTCGCGCGAGAACATCGTGCGCAGCATCCTGCGCCCCGTCATCGAGCGCGGCTACTACGATTATATCCTCATCGACACAAACCCGAATTTGTCGCTGCTGAATTTTAATATCGTAAATGCGTCGAATTTTGTGCTGATTCCCGCCCAGCCCGCCAGCTTTGACCTGGACGGTCTGGCGGTGGTGCTGCAATTTGTCGAGGGCATCAAACCGTACAACCCGACTTTGCAGGTGGGCGGCATCATCATAAACCGCTACGACGCCCGCAACCGCCTGATCACCGAGGCGGCCATGGATCAGCTGCGGGAGGCGTACAGCCCGCTGCTGTTTGAGCAGATCATCCGCGTGGACAGCCGCCTGCAGAACGCCCAGTGGGAAAGCCGACCCGTGCAGGATTATGCGGGCAACGCGCGCATTTCCAAAGAATATCGCGCACTTACGAAAGAAATTTTGCGCAGATGCAGCTGAGAAAGGCGGTAACTTGCCATGGCACTGAAAAAACGAACCGTAGTCTCCCCCGCCGCGGGCGCCGTGACGCTGCCCACCCTGATGGCGGAACTGCCCGGCACACGCCGCCTGGAGGAACTGCCGCTGGATAGACTCTCCCCCGCGCCGACCGAGTGGAACTTTTACGCGCCGCTCCCCGATGACAAGCTGCTGGAGCTGATCGAGAGCATACAGACCAACGAGCTGCTGCACCCCATCGTGGTTTGGAAGCAGCCCGACGGCGCGCTGATGATTTTAAGCGGGCACAACCGCGTGCGCGCCTACACCGCGCTGCTGGAAAAGACCGGTGAAGAAAAATACCGCCGCATACCCGCCACGGTGCTGACGGATATCACGGCGGACGAAGCGCACGAGATCGTGGTGGATTCCAACTATGTGCAGCGCGTGCTGACGCCGTCGGAAAAGGCGCGAAGCATTTCGCAAAAGTACGCGCTGGCGGGGCGCAAAAAGCGCAGCAAAAACGGCGAGCGCAAATCCAAGTACGAGCAGATCGGCGAGGAGTACAATCTTTCGGGGCGGCAGATTGCGCGCTATGTGCGGCTGGGCAGCCTGGACAAAAGCCTGCTGGCGCTGCTGGACGGCGGCAAACTGCCGCTGACGACCGCGCTTCGGCTGGTGGATTTTGCCCCCGACAGCCAGCGGTATCTGGCCGCCCGCCACGCCGACGAGCTGGCAAGCCCTAAAATGGCCAAACTGACCGCTGCGATGAGCGCCGAGGAAATCGATGCCGCGCTGCAGACCGAGCCGCAGACCGTGCGCGTGGCGTTTACGGTGCCCGCGAACCTGGAAGGCGAGTTCCGCCGCATGGCCGAGCAGTGGCTGGAAAAAAAGATAAAAGATAATAGATAATAGATAAAAATTAAGGTGTGCGCGCCGTGCGCGCACGGTTTGAATGTGCGCGATGTAGGGGCGGCAACGCGAAGTTTCCGGGTCGTTTGTAGGGGCGGGGCATGCCCCGCCCGCGACTTTGCGGCAACGCGAACCTATCGGGGAAACATAGGATATTATGACATCGTGTCATAATATCTCGGTAGATAAGCATTGACAATATGAGATATATCCGCTATAATAAATATGAGATAAATCCTATATTTTGAATCGGAGACAGATGTGTAGGAATTTCAAATTGAATTTTATGAAAAGATAGACGGAACAGAACCGGCAAAAGATTTTATTCTGAGCCTTGATACAAAAATGCGTGCCAAAGTATTGCGTACAGTTTCACTGCTCGGTGACAGCGGCCCGACCCTGAGGGAGCCATATTCAAAACCATTGGATGATGGAATTTTTGAAATTCGCACCAAGTTTGGCTCTGATATAACACGAGTTCTTTACTTTTTTGTAGTAGGCAAAAAGGTTATCTTAACGAATGGTTTTATTAAAAAGTTGCAAAAAACGCTACAGGCAGAAATTGAATTAGCGAAAAAATATAGAGCAGAGTATCTTTCCCGAAAGGAGAATTCCAAATGACAAACTTTAACGATTTTCTGAATGAACAGATGAAAGACCCCACATTCAAGGCAGAGTGGGAAGCACTCGACCCGGAATTTTCCGTAATCGAGGCGATTTTGAAAGCGCGGAAAGAAAGAGGCCTGACGCAAAAGCAGCTTTCCGAGCGCACGGGTATTGCGCAGACGGATATAAGCAAGTTGGAGCGCGGAAACGCAAACCCGTCTCTGCGCACGCTGCAAAGGCTGGCCGCCGGTATGGGAATGCGCGTCAAAATCGAGTTCGTGCCGGAAAATGCAAGCGCAGCGCTGTGAAAGAGACAATCATAAAAAAGGAATCCCACTTGATACACTTATCAAGTGGGATTTTTTTCCAATACTTTTGAAAAAGAAACCCGGCGCATATGGGGGCAGGGGAGAGGGCGTTGTGTTTTTATTGCGCAGTAGGGGCGGGGCATGCCCCGCCCGCGAATTTGCGTAACCCGCGACCTTACGGCTTTGTATCGTAGGGAGGGGTCTCGACCCCTCCTTGCTGCCTTACGGTAACGCGAACCTAGGATATTATGACATCGTGTCATAATATCTTACCCTGCGCTTCCAGCGCAAGCCCGATCAAGCGGTCGGCTTTGTCTGCCATAAACAGCGGGATATTCAAAACGTCCCCGTCCAATTTCAGGTTATCCAGCGAAAAACGGATGCGCAGCTTTACCTTGTCCGCAAACAGTTCCTTGAACTTTTTCAGGCTGCGGCCGGTTGTGTTGGCCGCGGATTTTACCTCCACAGGGAAAATATCGTTGCCGCGCTGGATGAGAAAATCCACCTCATAGGGCGGGTTGGTTTGCGTCCAGTAGCGGGGCGTCACCTCAAACTGCGGGATCAGCGATTGCAGCACAAAATTTTCCGTCAGCGCGCCCTTGAACTCGGTAAACAGGCGGTTGCCCTCGCCAAAGGCCGTGGGTGCCAGCTGTGCAAGCCGACGCAGCAGCCCCACATCGACCAGATAAATTTTGAACGCCGACAGATCATCATAGGCGGCAATCTGCAGACCGGGCGCACTGCTGCGATAAATTTTGTGTACCAGCCGGGCATCGACCAGCCATTGCAGGGCGTCCACGTCCCGCGCCTGCGTCCACATCAGCACCGATTCCGGCATGCCGCCGGTGACGTAGTTCATCTTTAATTTCTCGTACAGCGGATTAAAAAACGCATCCAGCAGGGGAGTAAGGGTGTCCACGCTGTCCAGGTAGGCCGCCAGATTTTCGTCACCGTTGGCAAGCAGAAATTCCGAGAAGGTCATGGGGTCGACCCGCAAAAAGTTGACCTTGCCCACAGGAAAGGACGCGGGTTTTGCCAGCGCAATGCCCAGCAGCGACCCCGCGCAGGCAATGTGATATTGCGGCGCGTTTTCGCAAAAATACTTCATGGAGTTGATGACCTTGGGGCAGTCCTGCACTTCGTCAAAGATGATCAGGGTCTTTTCGGGCAGGATCTTTTGCCCGCTGGCGAGCATCAGATTTTGCAGGATTCTGTCTGTGTCCTTGGTAGTTTCAAAAAATTGCTTGTATTCCTCGTTTCATCAAAGTTGAAATAGGCGGTGTTTTCGTAGTAACGGCGCCCGAATTCCTTCAGCACCCACGTTTTGCCCACCTGCCGCACGCCCTTGAGGATCAGCGGTTTGCGGTAGGGGGAGTTTTTTCATTTGAGAAGATCTTGTAATACATATCGTTCCATAGGCTCACCCATCACACTTTTATTATATTAGATGTGTGAAAAATAGCAAGGCCTTTGAAAAAGAAGGAAAGTGAATGTAGGGGCGGGGCATGGCGGCAGCGCGACTTTGCGGCAATGCGAAATTTACGGGTCATTTGTAGGGGCATGCCCCGCCCGCGACATGGCGGAAACGCGAAACCTGACGGGGGAACCTGAGATATTATGACATCATGTCATAATATCTCCGCCGTGCGCGCACGGTTAGAATCTGCGCGGCAGGGTAGGGGAGAGGGGGAAGGCTTTCTCTACCCGCCCCTTTCGTTTTCGCCAATGGCGAAAACTCCACCTTATTTATTATCTTTTATCTTCAAAAAACCACGGGAAGGCAGAACGCCTTCCCGTGGTTTTTTTGCCTGAAATTTGTGTGTAAAATTTCTCTTTGTACTGTTTTACCGCGATACAGCGCCGAATTTTACCATAAAATTGTGTAAGATTTCTCGGCCTGTATCAGCGCATCCAAATTGCAAACGCCTGTTCCGCCGTGCGTTTTTCGTTAAATAGCTTGTGTATCAGGCGCGAAAAATCCCCGCGGCAGGTCAAACCGTCCAGCTCGATGATGATATTTTCGCCGTCCGAAACATATTTCAGCTTTCTTTCCATGTTGTACTTTTGCAGCCGCGCCGAACCGTACACGTCCACGCAGAACTCCAAAAATATGTTGATGGTGGCCGCGTCCTTTACGGCCGCCCATTCGCCCAGACGCCCGCCGACCAGCGCCGCATATTCCCGAAACGCCGGCACCGTGGTCTGCATCGCGTAGCGGTTGCTGCCCAGATCCGCAATGTTGAAGTAGCGGTCGGTGTCCAAAAAGTTTGTCTTGCGCTTGCGGGGTGCGTGGTCGGTGCGCTTGCCGTAGTTGGTGGGCTTTTTGGCGCGGCTGCGCTCCTCCTGCAGGAGCTTTTCAGTTTCGCGCATACGCTCTTTGGCCTCGGCGGCGGTTTTTGGGGGCTTGGTGCTGCGCTTGGGTTCCGTGATGCTTTGCGGCGTCGTGTCGGTGCCAGTTTTGTGGGTCTGGGTAAAGCGCAGCGGGTTTTCTGGGTCGGGCACCATCTCGGTGGCCAGCTGGGTGTAATCGTCGTCGCGGTCTAAAATGCGGCTGCCGCGCAGCTCAGACTGCATCTTTTCCCGCGGGTTTTTGTCCTCAAAAATAAAGGTGATGGCATGTACGCTGCGCCCGCGCCGTTCCACGATGTACGCCACCTTGATGTTGGAGTAGGTGTTGATATCCTCAATAGCGGGGTTCAGCACGCCGCGCCGAAAATCCGGAAACCGTTCGTACAGCGGGCGGCGCTTGTCCACGCCCTTTTTCTCGGCGGTCTCGTAGACTTCGCGGTATTCCTTGTCGCTGTCCAGACGCTCGTACACGTCCAGCCGCTCCCGCAGTTCCTCCAGCGTGAAAGTCCATTCGTGGCGGTTCTGGTAGGAGCGCAGCAGGGGATAGAGGTAAAAGCTGTACCGGCAGCGGAAGGGCAGCATATATTTCAGCTCGTCGGAGATGTAGTACAGCTTGTTGGCGTCGTCCACCTTCTGGTTGTACCGCGCCAGGCCGATTAGCTCCTTGGACACGGTGGAGGAAAACTGAAACTCCGCCAGACCGTCCTCCTTGGTCAGGGTGATGTGGTCGAACCAGTTGGTGACCATAAACTTGGTTTTGCCGTCGGGGTCGCTGTACTCAATGGCGAGGATCATCTTCTGCAGCGTGGTGATGATGTTCTGCTTCATGTTGGCATAGCTGGTCTTTTGCGACAGCCCGCAGACGCTTAGGTAATCGCGCAGGGCGATGGTGTAGGTTTGGTGTTCGTTGTCGTCGGGCTTGACCTTGCTGATGCAGTATAGCAGGAACCGCTGTTCTTCCAGCGAGAGGGTATACTGTGCGTTTTGGATCAGGTTGACCGACCGCACGACCTTTTGGTCGCGCTCGGTTTGTATGAGTTGTTTTTCATAGCTGACAGTGTTTTGCACAGACATGATTTTCTCCCGCCTTGTTTTTTTCAGGGTTAATTTATTTAATCTATTTAATTATTTAATATATATAAGGAGCGTGTAAGATTTCTCGGAAAACATGGACATTTTTCTCGGTGAAAGTGGAGATTTTTCTCGCGAAACGTGGACATTTTTCTCGGTGAAATCGGCAGCGGTCCGGCGCGTACACGTTTTGATACTACTAGGATACCACAGGAGCGGGGCGGGAACAAGTTGATTTTTTTCTCGCTGAAAAAAGGGCAAACTTCAGGGTAAAACGAACACGCGCGCGGCTGGCAATGGTAAAATATAGCGATACAGCGTATAATGCAAAAGGAAACTGTGTAAAATTTCTCTTGCAACTGTGTAAGATTTCTCGCTAAAATCGCAAAAGCGAAAAAATTTCAGGGTAAAATCCGCGAACTGTGTAAAATTTCTCGGCCTTGGGGGGGCAAAACGGGCAAATTTCGGCATTTCAGGTTTATTTCAGTATTATTTCAGGTTTTCTTCAGTGAAATTTCAGGTTTATTTCAGTTTTAGCCGAGAAATCTTACACAATTAGATTTGATATTAAATGAGACTCGTCCTAAAACAGAAAGACTGCCGGATACTATGGCAACCCTTTTCCAACGGGAAAAATGCCCCCGCAGGGGGGAACCGGAGCCCCAGCGACGGTTAGCAAGCATTGCACATGGGACCCATATAGTCCGATTCAGGGACACCCTGAAACCTGTTTTTGCAGAAACCGACGGTAAAAAATCAGCCGACTCGTCCGAAAACAGAAGGACTGCGGGATAGTATGACATGGTGCCATAATAGCATCGACGCGCACGGTAGGGGCGGGGCATGCCCCGCCCGTGACTCTATGGCAACGCGAACCCATCGGGCAAACGACCCGCAACCCTACGCCAACGCGAACCCAACGGGTAAACGGCGCGGCGGGGTGCCGTGTTTCGGCTTGCCGCAGCGGAAAGAAGATGCTAAAATAAAAAGGGCAGAAAAATGATGATAAGAAATCGAACCTTTTAGCAGAACGAATCCCAAAGACAAGCCCTGCCGGTTATGCTACAATACAGACAAAAGGATGCGAAAAGCGCGCTATGGCAAAATTTCACTTTGATAACATCTTTGCAGAAAATCCCCCCGCAACGGGGGCATACCGCATCTGGCAGGTGGGGGACTATGCCACCGAGCCGGGCTTTGTCTGCGGGCGGCATCGGCAGCAATGGCCGGAAATTTCCTACTGTGTCAGCGGTAAGGCACAGTTTTTTGCCGACGGGCAGTCGTGGATGCTGTCGGCGGGGGATGTGATCTTTACCAAACCGGGGTGTATCCACGATATCCGCGCCTGCGGCGAGGCGGGCATCCGCTACTATTATCTGACGTTTTCTCTGGAGAATCTGTCCGGCAGTGTGGAGCGCAAGATACAGGAATTTTTCGCGGCAGCGCCGCAGACACCGGTACAGGCAGACCGTGCCGTCGCGGCGGCATTTCAGGATATTTTCCGCAACATTTTGAATCGGGACGAGTTTTCGCTCAAGCTGACCGAGGACGCCGTGCGCAAGCTGCTGGTCTGGACGATCCATTCTTTTCGCCGTGATGCCAATTTGATTTACCTGCCGCAGACGATTTCCCACAAAAACCGGCTGCTGTCGCAGATGTGCGCCTATCTGGATGAGTCGGTCGCGGATATCCACGCGCTGCAGACCCTGCCGGAGCGCTTCGGGTACAGCTATTCCTACCTGAGCGCCGTATTCTCCAAGGCGATGGGGATGAGCATGAAACAATATTTTCGGATGCGCCGCCATGAGCGCGCCTGTGAGCTGCTGCAAAACGGCTGCAGCGTTACGCAGACCGCCGCCGAGCTGGGATATTCCACGGTGCATGTGTTCAGCTACGCATTTTCGGAGAGGGAAGGTCTCTCTCCGAGCCAATATAAAAAACGATGCAAGGAGAAATCACCATGAAAGTTGCTGTCATCGGCTGCGGTACCATAGCGAACTATGCGCACATTCCGGCGTATCTGAAAAACCCCGAAACGGAGATTTTGTATTTTTGCGATATCCTGCCCGAACGCGCCGACGCTGCCGTAAAAAAATACGGCTGCGGCACCGCCGTGACCGATTACCGCACGATTTTGCACGACCCCGACATACAGGCGGTTTCCGTTTGCACACCCAACAAATGCCACAGCGAAATTGCCTGTGATTTTCTGCGCGCGGGCAAGCATGTTCTGTGCGAAAAGCCCGCGGGCATAGACTACGCGGCCGCCAAAGCCATGCAGCAGGCACAGCACGAAACGGGCAAGGTGCTGAACATCGGCGTTTGCAACCGTTACAATGCAAGCGTCGGCCTGATCAAAAAGTACATAGACAGCGGCGAACTGGGACAGGTGCACCATGTGTATGTCAGCTTCCGAAGTTTTCGCAGTATTCCGGGTCTCGGCGGCGATTTTACTACCAAAGCCATGGCGGGCGGCGGCGCGCTGATCGACTGGGGCGTGCACTTTTTTGACATTGTCATGTACTGCTGTTCCGACCCCCGTGTGCTGACGGTTTCCGGTGAGATTTTCGCCAAGCTGGGCGGCGCGGGGTATGTCTACCGCGATATGTGGGCGGGCCCGCCGCAGGAAAACGGCACCTGCGATGTCGAGGACTCGGTCACGGGGCTGATCCGCACCGAGGGACCGACCATCAGCTTTAACGGCGCATGGGCGCAGAACATCGATGAGGAAGAGCTGTTTATTGATTTTATGGGCAATCAGGGCGGCATCCGCCTGCAATACGGGCAGGATTTCACCTTTTATACGACCCGCTACGGCGCGCTTGTCAAGGAAAAACCGGAGTTCAAACCCAACAATATGTACGAGGCGGAAATCGATGCCTTTGTACGCTGTATCCGCACAGGGGAAAAACAGCCCAACCACATTGATGTGTTTTTGCGGACGCAAAAGCTGTTGGAGGATATCTATCGCAGCGCTGCGCTGCACCGCGAGATCGCGGCGGAAACGGAGGAAGCGCCGTGAAACTGGGATTTATTGACTATTATCTGGACGAATGGCACGCCAACCACTACCCGACGCTGCTGCGTGAATTGTCGGGCGGGGAAATCGAGGTCGCCTATGCCTACGCCGAAACCGATGCCCCCAACGGGCTGACAACCGACGCATGGTGCCAAAAAAACAACGTGCAACGGGTAAATTCCATCGCGGAACTGGTTGCGCTGGCGGACGGCATCATTGTGCTTGCCCCCGACAATACCGAACGGCACGAGGAACTCTGCCGTCTGCCGCTGCAAAGCGGCAAGCGGGTGTATGTGGACAAGACCTTTGCGCCCGATGCGGCCACGGCCGCGCGGCTGTTTCGGCTGGCACAGGCGCACGGGACGCCCTGCTACTCGACCTCGGCACTGCGCTATGCCGCCGAATATCAGGACATTGACCCGAACACCGTGCGGGCGGTCAGCTCGTGGGGGCCTTATGACTTTGAGACCGAGTCTGTCCACCAGCTGGAACCGATCCTGACCATGATACACGCCGCCCCCCTGCGCGTGATGATGCACACCTGCCCCGGCTGGTACACCCTGACCATCGAATTTGCCGACGGGCGCATGGCGACGATATCCGGCTTTGCGGAAAACTGGAATTTCTCCATGCAGCTGGCACTTTCGGACGCCGCGCGCACCATACAGGTGCAGTCGGATTATTTCTGCGGCTTTCTGCAGGAGCTTGTGCGGTTTTTCCGCACGGGTGAGGCGCGCGTGCCGCACAGCACGACCGTGGACATCATGGCTGTGCGCGCGGCGGGCTGCCGCGCCATGACCGCCCCCGGAACCTGGGTGACTGTGTGACGCTGCCGACACGCTCAAAGAAGGGGTTCGTCGCTGTGTGGCTGCGCCACGCTCCTGCACCCCTCCTTTGGATTCACCCCATCGCCAAAAATCACGTTCTCATGCCTAAAGGCGACTCGAACGCGATTTTTGACTCTGGCGGTATTTTTATCGTCGGCACATGTCCGCCGATGAAAATGGATTGAAAATTTACTTTTTCGGGCAGCAATGTAGGGCGCGTGTCTTGACCGCGCCGTACCGCTGGCCGCGCGCAGCGCATAAAATCGCGACGAAAGGCGCGCGGTTTTCTCGATATATCGTACTATCGGTTAGGTTGCAAAGAGGGGTCAAGACCCCTCCCTACAAACCAGCTGTGTGACGCTGCCGATACCATGAAAAAAAGCGAACCGCCCCTGCGTAAGGGCGGTTCGCTTTTTGCTTTGTTCAGTTGTTGCCGGTGCGCTGCATACGGTCGTAGCGGACCTGGGCGATGTCCAGCAGCTCCGAAAGGCCGAGCTTTTCCAGCTTTTCGACTTCGGCGTCCAGCTCGGAGATCGGTATGACCCCTGTGGCGAGGTTCAGCGCCAACTCGCGGGAGGCGGTGTTCAGGTTGTTTTGCAGCTCGTTGATGCGCTCGGTCTCCTGCCGGGTGGGCAGCGCCAAAAAGTTGGCGGTCTGGTCGGGGTAATACTTGTCGTATTGCAGCAGCGCCAGCGTGACATTTCGCTTATAGTCATCGCAGGAGGCTACCTGCTGGCGCATATCCACGTTCTGCACGCGGGGCAGCACACCGTTCCACAGCATGGCGCCCTCGGCAATGCGCTTTTCTTTCAGGGTGTTCCAGGGGATGGCGTAGCTTGTCAGCACACCGTCCTTGTCATAGTAGAAGTTCAGCCCTTCCTGCCCGAAGGCCGTCAGCTGGGCATATTTTTCCGAGTAGACGATGTCCAACAGGCGGGCGACGGCCTGCGGGTCCTTGCAGGATTTCGTCACCACATAGTGCTCCCACACCATCTGCCCCGGCTCCGACATGGCGGCGGGCTTTACGCCGTCCAGCGCGGGCAGCGGCATCAGCGGCACATACAGTACATCGGGGTCTGCGGGGCGCACAGCGGTGTCATTCCACATGGCGTTGGAGTAATCCCACAGTGCGCCGACCTTGTTTTCTTCCAGATTCTGGTGGTACAGCTCCGAGCCGTAGGCGACGGACGGGTCGATGATGCCCTCCTCGACAAGGGTGTTGAGGTAGGTAAAATAGTCCACAATATACGGGCTGTGCCACGGCGAAACGATTTTGCCCTGCTGCGGGTCCAGCGCGATGACCTCGGTGGGCAGGTCGAACCACTGCGCAATGCCGTTGCGGAAGGAATCGATGCTGACGGCCAGAATTTCGTCCCGTTGGCCGTTGCCGTTGGCGTCGTACTGACGGAACGCCCGCAGCATGGCGGTGAACTCGTCCAGGTTCTTCGGCTCGCTCAGACCCAAACGGTCGGCCCAGTCGCGGCGGTACAGCACGCAGAAAAAGCCGTCCACGTTGGGGTCGTCCAGATAGTATTTGTTCTGCACGTTGCTGAACCAGTAGATGTTGCCGTCCTCGGCGGTGGCGGCGGCGCGCAGATACGGGTAGGTTTCGTCAAAAGCCTTGCGCGCGGGGCCGGCGGAGTATTTGTCAATGATATCGTTCAGCGGCAGGATCAGCCCCTGTTCGGCCAGCGAAAGCAGCAGCGAATCGTCCAGCGTGTGCACCTTTATAATATCGGGCAGCTCCTTGCCGGAGGCCAGCAGTGTGCGCAGTGCGTCGGGGTACTGCGCGGTGTCGATGACCTGCCAGGTGATATCCAGGTCTGCCTCGTTGAGCCAGCCGTTCAAAATCTGAAAGGCGCTGTATTCTCCGACTTCGTCCCAGTTATCACAGGGCGCCCACCCTTCGGTGCCCATGATGGTCAGGTGACTTTTTTGTCCGGTTGACTGTGCGGTTGCCGTTGCGGGCTGTTTGGCGGCACACCCTGCCAACAGGGACACCGCCAGCGCACCGCACAGTGCCGCAGAAGTCAGCGCTTGAAATTTCATGGGAAAGCTCCTCCTGAAAATATAGTTTATATAAAAGACCTTTTTCGGGTCGTTTGTAGGGGCGGGGCATGCCCCGCCCGCAACATGGCGGCAACGCGAAATTTACGGGAAAACCGCAAATACAGCTTCCCCCTCCGGGGAAAGCTGTCACCGCAGGTGACTGATGAGGGGGTGCTTGCCGGACACTTCCCCCTCATCCGGCGCGCGGGCGCGCCACCTTCCCCCCAAGGGGAAGGCTTCCTCTACGCCCGCCGCAATCACGCGGACAAATCATTCCAACAATTTTTTCACCGCGCGCACAATATTTTTGCTTTTTGGCGGTAAAGCAACAGATTGTTTGAAAAAGGGCGCAATTCTTTTATTGTGTTGCCTCTTTGTGTGTCCTTATTATAATAAAACTAAGCAAGGAAAAAATCAACCTGTAGGAGGGAATCTTATGCCGATCACCATGGCTGTCATCACAAGGGACAACAGCGACCTTTCCGACCTGCTGTGCAGGGTGCGGGAACTGTCGGTAACGGTGCTTTCGCCAGACCGCCTGACCGCCGAGGCCTTGCAGGGGTTTACCTGCGCCTGTGTTCTGGGCGGCACGCAGCCGGAACCGCTGATTTTACCCGCGCGCAGCCGCACCGCACTGGAAAACTTTGCCCAAAGCGGAAAGCGGGTGTTCTGCGAATATATGCAGAGCTTTGCGCTGAACTACTGCAAGCCCGCCGAATCCACGCGGTTTTTGCGGCTGAAATGCGTAACCACCGATTTCGCCGGTCTGCCGCAGGGCACCCTGCTGGACGACCAGTGCAACCGCCGCGCGGCGCCGTACTACCACGCCCGCGATGCCCGCCCGCTGCTGGTCTACAAAAGCGGTATGACCAACCACGCGGCCGAGGACGTGACCGACGCGGAACGGCAGGACTTTACGCAATACGCCCTCTGGCTGGAAACGCCGCAGATGATGGTCTGCAGTTTCAGCCTGTGCAATTTTCTGCGGGCGCGGTTCGCCCCGCAAACCTGCTGGCGGCAGGTCGTGCAGGGGGTGGTGAACTGGCTGGCGGGCACGGCGCTGCCGCTGCCGGAAATGCAGCCCTGCTACCGTCTGCAGCCCAGACCCACCCTGCGGGACTGTGCGCGCGCGGGCATCGAATGGTTTGAAAAGGCCGATATGCTGCTGCAAGGCGGCTATGCCGGCGTGCGGGAGGGGCTGGCCACCGAAATTTACCCCGACGGCCGGCAGGAAACGGCAAAGCCCGTGCGCACCGACTGCGCGGGCGAGGCGGCCATGGCGTACTTTTTCCATGCGCTGGCCACAGACGACGCCGACGGCCTGGAAAAATCGCGGCTGTTGGAGGACTTTGTCTATAACGTGATGCAGATCCACGACGGCGCATACCGCGGTATGCTGCGCTGGACGGACGCCGCGTGGGGGGTGTGCTATCAGGACGACGCCGCCCGCGCCATGCTGGTGACGCTGTTCCGCGCGCTGTACGGCAAAGGGCGCGAGCATCTGGCGGACTGCCGCAGCGCGCTGGAATTTCTTATGAACACCACAGGGCCGGACGGTCTGCGCCCCGCCCGCACCGACCTGCTGAACATGACCCCCGAAGATTTCCGCAAGCTGAGCACCGAAAACGCGGATTTCCCCTGCGCGCACTACAATGCATTCTATCTGGGCTGTCTGCTGCTGTACGGCAAGCTGACGGGCGACGAACGCTGCCTGACGGTAGGGGAGAGGGGGATGCGCAGCATCTGGCGCACCTACCCCCACACCGTGCGCGAGCAGAGCGAGACCGAGGAGCTTTGCCGCCTGCTGCTGCCGACGGCGTGGCTGTACTACGCCACCGGCAAGGCCGAGGACAAGGCCCTGCTGTACACCCTTGTGCACGATCTGGAAAAAATGCGCCACCCCTCGGGCGGGTATCTGGAATGGGACAGCGATTATTCCGCCGCCTGCAGCCGTCAGGACGGGGGCGAATGCTCCCTGCTGAGCCGCAACGGCGACCCCGTGGTCGATCTGCTGTACAGCAACAACTGGGTGCCGCTGGGTCTGATGCAGGCCTATTTCGTGACGGGGGACGAGGAATTCTACCGCCTGTTCTGCCGCCATGCCGACTTTTTGCGGCGCTGCCAGATACGCAGCGGCGACCCGAAGCTGGACGGCGCGTGGGCGCGCGGCTATGACGTGGACAAAATGGAAGTGTTCGGCCTGCCGAACGACGTGGGCTGGGGCCCGTGGGCGATCGAGTCCGGCTGGACGGTGGCGGAGATCACGGCGGGCCTGTACGCCGGCATCCTGAAAGACGAATTGAAGGAGTATTACCGATGAAACAAATTGCCGTTTGCCCCTGCGATATCCCCGAAGAACTGCGCGAAGGTCTTGCGCAGCTCTGCGAAAACGAGGGCTTTTGCCTCGATGCGGCGGGTCTGCCGCTGTACGCCCGCCGCGCCGAACACTACCGTGTGCAGCGTCAGCCCGACGCGCTGCGGGTCGAATATGACCGCCCCGTGCAGTTTTTCCGCGCCCTTTCGCTGCTGAAAACACCGCAGACCGCCCCCGACTGCCCCGAACGCCCGCCGGTGTTTAAGCATGACGGCGTGATGCTGGACTGCTCCCGCAATGGGGTGCTGCGCCCCGAAAGCATCCGCATGATCTTGCGCAAGATGGCGCTGATGGGGCTGGACACCCTGATGCTGTACACCGAGGACACCTACGAAATCCAGGGCCGCCCCTATTTCGGGTATCTGCGCGGGCGGTACACCACGCAGGAGCTGCAACAGCTGGACGCCTACGCGGCGGCGCTGGGCATTGAGATGGTGCCCTGCATCCAGACGCTGGCGCATCTGGAACGCGCGCTGCACTGGCCGCAGATCGACCCCGACACCCGCGACACCGAGGATATCCTGATGGTGGACGAGCCGAAAACCTACGCCTGGATCGAGGATATGATCACCGCTTTGCGCGCCGCGTTCCGCAGCAATCGTATCCATATCGGCATGGATGAAGCGTGGATGCTGGGGCTGGGCAACTATCGGCTGCGCCACGGCATAGAACCCGCACACAAGCTGATGGCCCGCCATTTGGAAAAAGTGCGCGACATCGCGCGCCGCCACGGCTTTTCCCCCATGATCTGGAGCGATATGTACCTCTGCGCGGCCTCGCCCACGGGGGAGTATTACAACGCCGTCGACCCCATCCCCGAGGAAGTTGTGCGCTCCGTCTGCGAGGGGGTGTCGCTGGTATACTGGGATTACGTCCACGAGGATGAGCAGGATTACGACCGTATGCTGCGCCTGCACCGCCAGTTCGGCGGCGAGACGATGTTTGCGGGCGGGCTGTGGACGTGGATCGGCCCCGCACCCGCGCAGGACAAGATGCGTCGGGCAAGTATACCCGCCCTGCGCGCCTGCGAGAAAAACGGCGTGGACACCGTGGTGGGCACCGCCTGGGGCGACAACGGCGCCGAGTGCAGCCTGCTGGCGGCGCTGTACGGCATGCAGCTCTACGCCGAATACAACTACACCGGCGCAACCGACACCGATTGGCTGGACGCGCGTTTTCTTGCCTGCACGGGTGAACCCGCCGCGCCGTTTGCGCTGATGTCGCAGTTCAACACGCCCCCGGGCGTTGTATCCCGCGACGAAAACCCCGTCAACGTGTCCAAGTTCCTGCTGTACGAGGACCCGCTGATCCCGCTGTACGCGCGGGACACGCAGGGAATGTGCTTCAGCGGTTTTTACGCCGACCTGGCCGAACGATTTGCCGCCTTCCGCGGCCAAACCCCCGCCTTTGAAAAGCTCTACCGCTTTTATGAGGCGTTTGCCCGCCTGATGGCCGCCAAGTGCCGCTGGCGCGAAAACCTGCCCGCCCTCTGCGCCGAAACGGCAGGGCAGGGCATCGCCCTGGCGCAGGACTGCCGCGCGGAAATTGCCCGCTGCCGCCTTGCATGGGAAGCCCTGTGGGAGCAGGTCAACAAGCCGTTCGGCTATGAGATTATCGACCTGCGGCTTTCGGGGCTGGACGGCCGGTACGAAACGACGCTGCGCAAGCTGGAACGTCTGCGCGGCGGGGACACCGCGGTGCTGGCGCTGGTGCGGGAAGAAAAACTGCGCGTACTCTCCGACGAGGAGGGGCGCTTTTACGGAATCGGCGCGTGGAGCGATTGTGTCTCCGCCTGCAAGGTATAAGGAGGATATTTTCCATGAAAAAGCCTATCACGATGGTCATCGGCGGTCTGGGTGTGCGCGGGTATGAGGTGTACGCGTCCTACGCCTACCGCCACCCGCAAAATGTGACGGTGGTCGCCGTGGCCGACCCCGACCCCGAAAAGCGCGCCGCCGCCAAAGAACGGTTCCATTTGCCGGACAGCGCCTGTTACCCCGATATGGAAACGCTGCTGCAGCAGCCGCGTCTGGCGGACGTGGCCGTCATCGCCACGCAGGACCGCCAGCACATCGCACACGCCATGCCCGCGCTGGAAAAGGGCTACCACCTGCTGTTGGAAAAGCCCATTTCCCCCGATGTGCAGGAGTGTATCGCCCTGCGCGACGCCGCGCACCGCTGCGGGCGCGTGGTGGCGGTTGCCCACGTTTTGCGCTATACCGAGATTTTCTCTGCCGTAAAGCAGCTTTTGCAGCAGGGTGCCATCGGAAAACTGATCCACATGGATTTAATCGAAAACGTCGCCTACTGGCATTTTGCCCACAGCTATGTGCGCGGCAACTGGCGCCGCGCCGAGGAAACCAGCCCGATGATCTTAGCCAAGAGCTGCCACGACATGGATATTCTGCGCTGGCTGGCCGACGCCCCCTGCGAAAGTCTGTCCTCGGTGGGCGGGCTGTCGGTCTTTACGGGCAAAAACGCGCCGACGGGTGCCGCCGACCGCTGCCTGCACTGCGCGATCGAGCGAAGCTGCCCGTACAGCGCGCGCCGCATCTATCTGGAAAACGAAAAAACCGGCGTGCTGCACGGCAACACCGACTGGCCCTGTTCGGTGCTGGACGACCACCCGACAGAGCAGAGCATCACCCGCGCCCTGGAAGAAGGCCCCTACGGCCGCTGTGTCTACGCCTGTGACAACGACGTGGCCGACCACCAGTGTGTGAGCATGGCGTTTGAAAACGGCGTCTGCGCGACCTTTACCGTCACCGCCTTCACCGCCGAGTGCTGCCGCAGCCTGCGCGCGATGGGCTCGCTGGGCGAACTGGAGATCGACATGCTGAACAACCGCATCATGGTGCGCCGTTTCGGCAAGGCCGAGGAAGTGTTGAATCTGGAAAAAATTCGGGACAAGTTTGCCGGGCACGGCGGCGGCGACGACCGCATGATGGACGCCTTTGTCGAGATGCTGGCGGACGAGGGCACCGCCCCGAAAACCTCCATCGACGTATCGGTGGACAGCCACATCATGGCCATGGCGGCGGAACATTCCCGCCTTTGCGGGGGGCAAAACGTCCTTTTGCGGGACTTTGCCGCCCAAAACACCGCGGGGGGCTGTGTATGAGCGTGCAAAACGCCCCGCCGCTGGCGGGCCTGCCCGACACCCGCCCGCGCGCCTATGAGGCGGCACACCGTGCCTTGGCGCGCCGCGCCGCTGCCGAAAGCATCGTGCTTTTGCAAAACGAGGGCGCTGTCCTGCCGCTGGCTGTCGGCAGCCGTCTGGCGCTGTACGGCGCGGGCGCACTGCAGATGGTCAAGGGCGGCACAGGCTCCGGCGACGTGAACGCCCGCCCCGCCGTGGAAATTTACGACGGGCTGCAGCGGGGCGGCTTTACCGTGACAAACCGGGCCTGGCTGCGCCGCGCCGCCGATGTCTACGCAGCCGCGCGCGCCGCTTGGCGGGACCGTATCCGCAACAAACTAAAAACAGGCGAAGAACCGCACTTTTTCGCCGCTTACATCCGCACGCCCTTCCGCAGCCCCGCCCTGCCGCCGCCCGAAAAAACCGACTGCGACGCCGCGCTGTACGTAGTAAGCCGCACTTCGGGCGAGGGGTTCGACCGCACACCCGACGCGGGGGACTTCTGCCTTTCGGACGCCGAGAGCCGCGACCTGCGCATTTTGTGCGGGTTCGGCAAGCCGGTCATTCTGGTGCTGAACATCGGCGGCGTCATGGACTTGTCGCCGCTGGACGGGCTGGCCGGTGTGCGCGCCGTGGTGCTGCTCTCCCAACCCGGCATGGAGGGCGGCAGCGCCCTGGCGGACGTGCTGTGCGGGCGGGTGAACCCCTGCGGCAAGCTGACCGACAGCTGGGCCTACCGCTATGCCGACTACCCCTGCGCCCAAATCGGCGGCGACGAACCGCTGACGCTGACCTACCGCGAGGGGATCTATGTCGGCTACCGTTACTTTGACACCTTCTCGGTACCGGTGCGGTACGGCTTCGGTGCGGGGCTTTCCTACACCGAGTTTTTTATCCGCGCGCTGCCTTTGGTGCAGGACGGCGACGCCCTGCGGCTGCCCGTTCAGGTGACAAACACAGGGCTGCGGCACGCCGGGCGGGAAACCGTGCAGGTCTACGCCACCTGTCCGCGCGGCGGGCATGACAGGGAATACCGCCGTCTGGTCGCCTTTGCCAAGACCGATCATCTGCAGCCGGGCGCGGCACAGCGCCTGGAACTGCGCATCCCGCTGGAAAGCCTTTGCGCCTACGACCCCGACACCGGCTGTTGGCAGTGGAACGCGGGGGACTATTACCTGTGGGTCGGCGCATCGCTGGCGCAAAGCAAGCCGACCGCGGTTTTGCATGTGGCACACACCGCCGTGCAGAAAACCACCGTGCGCCTTTGGCCGGATATCCGCCCCGAAACCCTGCACCCCGACGCCAAGGCCGATTTGGCGCGCCGCGCCGCGCTGGCCAACTATGCCCGCCGCAATAACCTGCCGTGGCTGGAACCCGCGCTGCCCGCGCCGCAGGCAGACCCCGCCCCGCGCCCCGATGAAGCCTATCATCAGGCGCAAAAACTGGCGGACACCCTGCCCGAGGAAACGCTGGTGCAGCTGTGCGTCGGCCAATGGCAGCCGCAGCAGCAGGACGGCCCGCTGACGGGCGTGGCCGACACCTACCTGCCCGGCGCGGCGGGGGTGACTTCCGCCGTGCTGCAAAAAGACGGCGTACCGCCGCTGATTTTGGCGGACGGCCCGGCAGGGCTGCGCGTCAGCCGCGAATACTTTATGCGGGACGGCCGCCTGATGCCCCTGCCGCTGGAGCGCTGCTTTGAAAGCGGCTACCTTGCGCAGGACTGCCCCGAGCCGGACGGCGAAAAATTCTACCAGTTCTGCACGGCGTTTCCCATCGGCACGATGCTGGCGCAAAGCTGGGACACCGCCCTGTTGCAGGCGGTCGGCCATGCCGTCGGGCGGGAGATGAAAGTCTACCGCGTGGCGCTGTGGCTGGCGCCCGGCATGAACCTGCACCGCGACCCCCTGTGCGGGCGCAACTTTGAGTATTTCTCCGAAGATCCGCTGCTTTCGGGCAGGATGGCCGCCGCCATGACCGCGGGCGTGCAGTCGGTGCCGGGGCGGGGGACGACCGTCAAGCATTTTGCCTGCAACAACCGCGAGAACGACCGCGTGGAGCTGAACAGCATCGTGTCCGAGCGCGCCCTGCGCGAGCTGTACCTGAAAGGGTTTGAGATCGCCCTGCGCAGCCCGACCCCGCCCGCCGCCGTGATGACGGCGTACAACCTTGTCAACGGCGTGCACGCCGCCAACAGCCATGCGCTGTGCACCGCCCTTGCGCGGGAAGAATGGGGCTACCGCGGTGTTTTGATGACCGACTGGGATTCCACCGGCAGCCGCCGCTGCACCGCCGTGGGCTGTATGCTGGCGGGCAACGAGCTGCTGATGCCCGGCTGTAAGCGCGACTATGACGAGCTGCTGGACGCCGTGCGGGCGGGCAAACTTCCCCGCGCCGCCCTGCAGCAGTGCGCCGCACGCGTAATTGCCGCGGCGCGGCAATTACAAAGATAAAAGATAAAAATTATGGTGTGCGCGCTTAGCGCGCACATTTTTTTTTAATAGGCGCACGCAACCTTACGGCAGTAACAACATTACGGATACTGCCCGCAACCCTACGGTAACGCAAACCCCACGGGCAACACCACCCCGAAAAATCGGCAAAAAAACTGTTTGTTTTCGCAAAATTATTGTTAAAATGCCGTAGATACGTCCAAAATACGCGGGCGAATTTTGTGCCTTGCCAAGAAAGTATTGTTGATTGAAATTGCCGCCGGCAGGGGGTATAGTGAGATCAGCGAAAGGCAAACCGACCGCGTTCGGGTTTGCCGAAAAAATACAAACAAAGAAGGAGAACCACTATGAAACGACTCATCGCATCCCTCACAGCCGCTTCCCTGGCGCTGTCCCTGGCAGCGTGCGGCGGCGCAGCCTCTTCCTCTGCCGCGGCCGATAGCAGCGGCGCAGCCTCTTCCTCCGCCGCAGCAAGCAGCGCAAAGCCCACCACCGTCACCGTCTGGCACCTGCAGCCCGAGGACAGTGAGGAAACCAGCATGCACCAGCGTCTTTTGCGCTGGGCGGAAAAGTTCAACGCCGAAAACACCGACAACATCACCGTTGAGGTCGCCGGCGCCAAGTCCGTGGACGTTATCCTGACCACCATCGCCACCGGCAGCACCCCCGACATCTTTATGAACCAGTGGAACAACGCCCCCGCATGGTCCGACAAGGGCGCTTTGTATGACCTGACCGACTTCGTCAACAACGACGCCGACTGGAACAAGGCCGACTTCGTCGATGCAACATGGGGTCTTTGCACCTACAATGACCACATCTATTCCATCCCGTACAGCATGAGCACCACCTTCATGGTGTACCGCCCCGACCTGCTGGCCGAGGCCGGCTGGGATCATTTCCCCGCCAACACCGAGGAGCTGCTGCAGTGCGCCATGGACTGCACCAAGCTGGACGACGCGGGCAACATCGTGCAGATGGGCCTTGTCCCCGACTACTACTGGCTGGACACCATCCTGTGGCCCGCAGCCTTCGGCGGCACCTGGATGGACGGCGACACCCCCAACTTTACCAACAAACAGCAGCTGGAAGCCTACAAGTTCCAGTGCGCTATCCTGAACAAATACGGCTATGACAACGTCCGCCGCTTTGTTGACAGCTTCGGCACCCCCGGCACCCCCGAGGACGCCCTGTTCGAGGGCAAAGTCGCCATGCGCTGGCTGCCCGACAGCGCGCTGGCCGACATGGAAGAATACGGCAAGGACGTCGAGTGGGCCATGGCTCCCATGCCGTACCCGGAGGGCGTGCAGGGTGCCCAGATGCTGACCTGCGGCGTTTGGGAAATGAACGCCCACACCGAGAACCCCGAAGCCACCTGGAAGGTCATGGCCAGCCTGACCGGCGAAGAAAACATGAAGTTCCTGGCGGAGGGCGACCACAACCACGGCACCTTCATGTCCCGCAAGAGCGCCCTGAACCATGTCATCAACGACCTGGACGTCAGCGAAAACACCAAGAAGAACGCGACCGTCCTGCTGAACGAGAACCTGACCCACTTCCCCATGGTCAGCTACATCGGCGAGTACCTGAACATCATCAGCACGGAGATGAACGAGGCTCTGATGGGCAACGTCAGCGTGGAGGATGCCGCACAGAAGGTGCAGGATCAGGTTTCCCAGCTGGTCGGCTGATACAGCCAAACCCCGCTGCAAGGCTGAGAGATCCGGCAGGGGCTGACCGAGCTTTCGGTCGGCTTCTGCCGTCTTGGCCGCAGGGACAAAACGCAAAGGAGGCCCCCTATTGAAAACAGGCAGCAAGGCAAAAAACGGCAAAAAAGCCGGAATGAGCAAACGGGAACGAAGATTTTTTTGGATCGGGCTTCTCTTTCTGTCTCCGTGGCTGATCGGCTTTTTGGCCTTTAGCGTATATCCGATCTGCGCCGCCGTCTATTACAGCTTTACCGATTACAGCATTTTTACCGCCCCGAAATGGATCGGCGTAAAAAACTATCTGGACATTTTCGCGGATAAGATGATCTGGAAATCCCTGCTGAACACCGCCTACATCACCGTTGTCGGCCTGCCGGTGAGCATCATCATCTCGCTGGCTCTGGCACTGCTCCTGAACCAGAAGATCAAGGGTCTGCCGATCTTCCGCACCATCTTCTACCTGCCCACCGTGGTGCCTGTCGTGGCCAGTGCCATGCTGTTTATGTGGGTGCTCAACCCCGAATACGGCATCCTGAATATGGCGCTGGGGGCTTTCGGCATAAGCGGCCCCGCGTGGCTCAGCGACCCGCGCTTTACCAAGCTGTCGCTGATTTTAATGGACGTCTGGCGCTGCGGCGGCACGATGATCATCTTCCTGTCGGCGCTGCAAAGCGTGCCGCCCACCTTCTACGAGGCGGCCGATCTGGACGGTGCCTCGGCGTGGAAAAAGTTCTGGAGGATCACCGTCCCGTACATTTCCCCCACGATCCAGTTTACCACCATCATGGGTCTTATCAGCTCGTTCCAGTATTTTACGCAGGCGTTTGTGTTCGGCAGCGTGTCGCAGTCCAACGTGCTGACGCCGGGCGGGCCGCAAAACTCCCTGATGTTCTACTCGCTGTACCTGTACCAGCAGGGCTTTACCTACCTGAAAATGGGCTATGCCAGCGCCATGGCGCTTGTGCTGTTTGTGGTGGTCATGGCGGTATCGTTTGTCGCGCTGCGCGTCATGGAAAAGCACGTAAATTACGACGTTGAGTAAGGAGGCGGACACAGATGCACGAAAAACAATCCCTGATCCCGCCGAAGTGGGTAAAATACGGCAAGCAGACCCTGCGTTATGCCGTGATGATCTTTTTGGCCTTTATCTTCTTCATGCCGTTTTTCTGGATGGTCACCACCGCCCTGAAAGGCCGCGACGTCATCTTTATCAACCCGCCGCAGTGGATCCCCAACCCCGCACACTGGGAAAACTTTGCCGAAATTTTTAAGCGTATGCCGCTGTTCAGCTATGTGCGCAACACGCTGATCATCTCTCTGCTGCCGGTTCTGGGGCAGCTGTTCTCGGCGCCGATGATCGCCTACTCGCTGACCAAGGTGCCATGGAAGGGCGCCAAGTACGCCTTCCCGATCATTCTTGCCACCATGATGATCCCGTGGCAGGTCACCCAGATCCCCATGTTTGCCACATGGGCGAAGCTGGGTCTTGTCAACACCTTTGTGCCGCTGACTCTGCCGTCCTTTTTCGGCGGGGCGTACTATATCTACCTGACGCGCCAGTTCGTCAAGGGTCTGCCCGACAGCGTCATCGAGGCGGCGCGCATCGACGGCGCGGGGGAGCTGCGCATTTTGTACACCATCGTCTACCCGATGTGCAAACCCGTGCTGACCACCATTGCCGTGCTGGTGTTTATGGGCTGCTGGAATGATTTGAACGGCCCGCTGCTGTTCTTGCAGCGCAGCGAAAAATACACCCTCTCCATCGGCCTGCAGATGTTCCTGACCGGCACCCAGAACGAATGGGATTTGCTGATGGCCGCCAGCGCGCTGTTTACCCTGCCGCTGGTCATCATCTTCTTTTTGGCACAAAAACAGATCCTGGGCGGTATCTCCACCACATCGGGTCTGAAATAACGCTTATAGAAGGCCGCGCGGCCTGCCGTTTTAGGATTTCTGCGCGGCCTTTTCGGCGTTTGTCGGGGTGGAAAACGCCGCGCCGCTGTGGTATACTGGACATAGTGTCTAAATCAGCTCATTCTCGGAAAGGAACCCCTTTATGCAACGTTCGGTTTTGCACTCCAAGAGTTTTCAGCGCTATTTTCTGACCTACGCGGCCATTTTTGCCGCCATGATCTTTATCAGCATCCTGCTGCTGGCCCGCACGACCAACATGGAGCGCGCCCGCGCCGCCGAACAGCAGCGGTCTTTGCAGGCAGAAAAAATCAGCACCCAGCTGGACGATATGTGGAAGTCCGCCGGTTCGGTGGGCGAGCTGCTGAACAACTCCTCGTGGGTCGAAAAATACAAGTCCGACACCGACGTGTTCGATGCCGATTTTGACCTTGTCAGCCGGCAGGAAATCTCCCAGACGCTGCAAAACGTCTGCCTGAGCAGCACCGTCGTGCAGGATATCGGCGTGATCTACCCGCGCAAGGACACCGTCATCACGCCGCAGGGCTGGTTTGACTTACAAGAATATCAGACCTTTCTGCAGCGCAGCCACCTTGTCGAAACCGAGAACTTCCTCGACGATGTGCTGGGCATGACGGGCGGCTTCTCCAAGCTGTACGCGGAGGATTTTGCCGAAACCACGCCGGATACGCTGGTCTATGTCAGCCAGCTCGACATTCTGGATTCCCCGCGCGCCATCGCCGTCATCTATCTGGACAAGTCGGTCATTGCGCGGCAGCTGCAGCAGATTTCGGGCGCACAGGTCTGCGCCGTGCGCATTGCCAACGCGGCGGGGGACACCCGTATGCAGCTTACCCTCGCCGAGCCTGACCCCGACGATATCGTCACCATGCAGCTCGCCAGCCGCAATATGCTGCTGAACTACGAGATTTCCTTTGAAAACCAGCGTATGCCCTTTATGCAGGGCGCGGGCGGCTACCTGCTGATCTCCGGCGTGGCGGTGCTCAGCATGCTGCTGGCGTATGCGCTGGCCAAAATGCAGTATTCCCCCGTGAACCGCCTGATGCGTATGCTGACCGCCAAGACCGGCGTCAACTCGCAAAGCGGCGATATGGACACCATCGCCTTCTGCATCGACAACCTGTTTGCCGACAACGAATCGCTGAAAAAGATGGTGACCTCCTACCAACAGACGCTGAACCGACAGCAGGTCGTGCAGCTGCTGCGCGGCTATTTTAACGAGGATGTCGCCCGCCTGATGCAGGGCAGCGACAACCTGTTTACCGAAAACTTCGTCTACGCGGTGCTGGTATTGCAGCGCATCAAGGACAACCGCGAAAGCCCGGACGAACAAGCGCAGGAAAACGCCCGCTACATCGTAATTTTACAGCACATCGTCGAAAAACTCTGCCAAGAGCAGAACCACTGCGAGCTGGTCGAGCAGGTGGACGGCAACACCGCCGTCATCATTGAATTTCCAGCCATGCCAGACCGCGATGCGCTGATGGCAATTGCCGAAACCGTGCACGCCGCCCTGGCCGAGCAGGACATCGAATCCCGCGCCTTTGTCGGCAGACCCTGCCGCGGGCTGGCGGGTATCAGCACGTCGTATCAGGCGGCGGTCGAAACGATGCAAACCGACACGGGGCACCACACCGTCGTGTATGCGCAGCCGCAGATGGAATACTATTACCCCATCGAGTGGGAAAGCCGCCTGATGACTGCCGTGCAGGACGGCAACATCATTCAGGTGCGCTCCATCCTGCACCATTTGTACGAGGAAAACCGCCGTCTGCACCTCAGCGCTCCCCTGGTGTCGCGCATCTCCCTGCTGCTGACCGAGGATCTGCACCGCACGGCGGTTGCCATGGACCTTGCGCCCGAGCTGCTGGCGGAATTCCGCGAACCGCACCCCGCCCAGCGTCTGGAAACGGCGTTCGCCACGGCGGAAAAGACCGCCGAGATCATCTGCGCCGAGGCCGCCCGCCGCAAGGAATCCGCCACCGACAATGTCAGCCGTTCTCTGGTAGAGTACGTAAACACGCACATTTTCGACCCCGAGCTGTCGCTGAAGCAGCTGGGTGACGAGTTCTCTGTCTCGACGGCGAGCGTTTCGCGCATTTTCAAGAAATCGGCGGGGGAGAACTTCTACCACTACATAACCCAAAAGCGCATTGCACGCGCGAAGGAGCTGCTACTGATACAAGGCTACTGCCCGGCGCAAATTGCCGAGGCTGTCGGCTATGACAGCGAATATTCGTTCAAACGCGCATTTGTCCGCACGGTGGGCATGGCCCCGCGCGACTACTGCGCCCAAAACGGCGGCGACCCGGCCGCCACGTAAAGGAGAGTACATCATGTCCGTAAAAAAACTGGTGATTTTGGGGGATTCCATTACCGATTGTGGCCGCGCCCGCCCCGTGGGGGAGGGTCTGCCCGGCGCGCTGGGCAACGGCTATGTCAACCTGTTTGACGCCATGGCGCAGGTGGATCACCCCGCATGGAAGCTGCGCGTCGTGAATATGGGCACCGACGGCGAAACCTCCCGCGACCTGCTGGCGCGCTGGGATACCGACTGCGATGCGCTGGAACCCGACATCGTGGCGGTGCTGATCGGCATCAACGATGTATGGCGGCAGTTCGACAGCCCCTACCGCACGGAAATGCACGTCCTGCCGGACGAGTACGCCGCCAACCTGCGCGAGATGGTGCGCCGCACCGTGCCCGCGCGCAAGCTGCTGTTTGTCTCGCCGTTTTATTTCGAGCCGAACGAGAAAGACCCCATGCGCGCGCAGATGGACGTATACCGCGCCCTGATGCGCACCGTCGCCGCCGAAAACGACATCCCGTTTGTTGACCTGCAGGACGCCTTTGCGGAGCTTTTGCAGAATTTCTACCCCGGCCGCATCACCTGGGACCGTGTCCACCCCAGCGCCCCCGCGCAGCTGATCATCGCCCGGCAGATCATGGCCGCCGTGGAATCGCTGCTTGCCTGAAAACACCTACCTTATTATAAATAGAACACCCCTCGCCTGTACCGAAACAGGCGGGGGGGGTTTTTAGATAATAGATAAAAGATAATAGATAAAAATTATGGTGTGCGCGCTAAGCGTGCACGTTTGGAATACCATCGCGGTAGGGGCAGGGCATGGGGCGTTGTGTTTTTGCTGCGCGGTAGGGGCGGGGCATGCCCCGCCCGCGATTCTGCGGCAACGCGAAACCAAACGTGGAAACCGCAAACAGGGCTTCCCCCCCCAAAAAAAGGCTTTTGCGGACAAAAATGCCACAAAATGTGTTGCATAAACGGACAAAACATGTTATAATACTGTTGGAAAAACGGACAAATCAAACCGCAGCGGGGGAGGGCATACCCAATGGAAACCACAATTCACGTTTTGCAGCGCGCTGTTGCAAAAAAAATCAACGCCTTTTTTGCCGCCGACCGTCGGCAGGCACTGCTTGTCACGGGCGCGCGTCAGGTCGGAAAAACTACGCTGATACGCAATCTCGGGCGCGAGGCATTTCCGCATTTTGTCGAAATCAACTTTTTGGAAAACCCAGCCGCCCGCAAACTGTTTGAAAACGCCGCCGACAGCAGCGACCTGCTGCTGCGCCTCTCCGCCTTGGCGGGGCAAAGCCTTGTCCCCGGCAAGACCCTGATTTTTCTGGACGAGGTGCAGGAGTGCAAGGAAATCGTCACGGCCATAAAATTTCTGGTCGAGGAGGGCAGTTACCGCTATATTTTAAGCGGTTCGCTGCTGGGCGTGGAGCTGAAGGACATCCGCAGCGCGCCCGTGGGGTACATGGACGTGCTGGAAATGTTCCCGATGGATCTTGCCGAATTTGCCCGCGCCAACGGCGTGTCCGCCCGCGTGATGGAGCACTTACAGCGCTGCTACGATCAAAAACAGGAGGTCGAGCCGCTGATCCACCAAAAAATGATGGAGCTGTTTCGGCTGTATCTGCTGGTGGGCGGTATGCCGGCGGCGGTGGAATGTTACCTGCGCACCCGCAATTTGTACGAGGTCGCGCAGGTGCAGCAGTCGATTTTAACGCTGTACAAAAAGGATATCGCCCGCTACGACCCGCAGGAAAAGCTGTATCTGGAAGATATTTTTGATTTGATCCCCAGCGAGCTGAACGCCAAAAACAAGCGGTTTATCCTGAAAGACCTGCATCAGGATTTCAAGCTGAGCCGCTACCGCAACAGCTTTTTGTGGCTGGCCAACGCGGGCGTGGCGCTGCCAACCTACAATGTCGAGGAACCCGCCCTTCCGCTGCGCCTGAACCGCCAAAGCAACCTGTTCAAGCTGTTTTTGTGCGACGTCGGGCTTCTGGCGGCCACCTACGCCAACGGCATCCAGCTGGCGCTGCTGAACGGCGAAACCAACATCAACTACGGTGCCGTGTTTGAAAACGCCGCCGCGCAGGAGCTGACCGCCCACGGTTTTGCGCTGTACTACTTCAACAGCAAAAAGCAGGGCGAACTGGATTTTGTCGTGGAGCACGCGGGGCATGTTTTGCCGCTGGAAATCAAAAGCGGAAAGGATTATACACGCCACAACGCGCTTTCTGGCGTGATGGCAAACCCCGCCTACCATATCCCCGCGGCGTTTGTGTTCCACGGCGGCAACGTGAGCGTGAAAGAAAAAATAACCTATTATCCCGTGTATATGCTGATGTTTTTGCGCAAGCCGGAACCTGAGCAGGGACTGACATACACCCCTGATTTTGGGGTACTGATGGGATAACGGAAGAACGTTGTACCAACAATTTTTTGAGATAGTATGACATCATGTCATACTATCTTTTTTGCTGCCTTGCTTTTATATCACTTTAGTGATATACTTATACCAAGGAGGGCGGCAATATGGAAAAGAAAATCACCCTGTTTCACGGCTCGGAAAAAGTCATCGAGCATCCCGTGTTTGGCGAGGGGAAAAAGCATAATGATTTCGGGCTTGGCTTTTACTGCACGGAAAGCGAGGCACTGGCAAAGGAGTGGGCCGTTTCCTCTTTGCGGGACGGTTTTGCAAACCGCTATACTCTGGATACGGAATATCTGCGGGTTTTACATTTGAACAGCCCGGACTATACCATTCTCAATTGGATCGCCGTGCTGGTCGAGCATCGTCTATTTTCCATAAAAACGCCGGTGGCAAGGCGGGCCAAGCAATATCTGATCGACAATTTCGGCGTGAACGTAAATGCCTATGATTTGATTACAGGCTACCGCGCCGATGATTCCTATTTCGATTATGCGGAATCTTTTCTGAACAATGCCATCTCGGTAGAGCAGCTCTCGCAGGCGATGCGGCTTGGCAAATTGGGGGAGCAGGTGGTGATCAAGTCGCAGTTTGCCTTTTCCAATCTGAAATTTGAGAGCTTTTCCATCGCAGAAAAAGACAAATACTATGTGCAGCGCAAAGCAAGAAACGATGAAGCAAACCAAACCTATCTGAAAATGCTGGACGATGAGACAGACGGCATCTATATGCAGGACATTATGAGAGGAGGCATCCGCAGCGATGACCCACGCATACCAAGAAATCTATCTGAGTAATGCGCAGGCGGCTTTGGGGGATGCGTTCGACTATGCGATTCGTGTCTGCGGCGTACCGGGAGAGAATTTTATAAAGCTGTTCACCGTAAGTTCGGTAAGCAAGCGTATGGAAAACGGAGAACCCGCGTATCTGGCAGGGAAGAGCGGCGTTGAACTGGCTGTGCAGATCCTTGCGGAGACAACGGGGACGACAAACCCGCCGGAACCGCCGGAACGGTATGCGCGCTCCTGTGAATATTGGATCGGCTGGGCGGTTGCGTATTATCAGTGGTACTCCGGGCGAAAGTACAGCGAGATTTTCGAGGTGCTTTCCTTTGCGGAACTGGAAAAAATGTATTATACCCTGCACGAAGCGGACGTCAGCAAATTTGCCGAGATTGCGGATGCCCGCATCCGGGAGCACTTTGCGGAAACAAACCTGAAGCGCATCCGCACGGCCTACGGCTGTTCGCAAGCCGAGCTGGCGAAAAAATCCGGCGTCGGCCTGCGCTCCATCCAGCTGTACGAACAGCGGCAAAAGGACATCAACAAGGCAAGCGCGGAGAGTTTGTATAAGATTTCCAGAGTGCTTGGCTGCGCGATGGAGGACTTGCTGGAAAGATAAAAACACGGACTTTTATCCGGTGGGCGCGGATGAAAGTCCGTATTTTTGTGCGGGCGCGGGGGTAAACGTAGAAAAACGGCAGGGCTGTCTTGCAAACAGGCTCTGTCGTTTTCTGTAGCTATTGGAAAATAGCTATACGGTGAAAAATATTAGTTGTTGGGCGTTAGAGATATAGGGCATAAAATAGTTAGTATCATAGATTTTGAAATATAACAATTTATTATTGCTTTTTTTCCATATTATGAGTAAGATAAGGAAAAACACTTTTGTTTGTCAAAGAACATCTGAGTATCTATGCAGCAATGCAGGAATTTGGAATTAACGACCATAAAATTATAGAGCGCTGGGAACGCATTTATTTGGAAGAAGGGCCGGAAGGCTTGTCGGTTGAGCGACGGGGCCGCAGCAGCACTGGTCGGTCAAAGAAGCTGCCAAAAGAGGTAGAAGAAACTTCTTTATCAAAAAGTTTAAGGGTAAGTGTCTTGAGCTGGCTCCCGCTTTGACCGGCTTTATTATGAGCATTCCTGTGTTTGGCGATATCGCTATTATTCTGAATGCTCCTATCTCTGCGATTCTTGCCAAGCGTAAGAAACTTGGTATGCAGCAGGTTGCGCCTTTTGTAAACCTTGGTCTGACCCTTACACACGGTCTGGTTCCTCCAACTCCGGGTATCTTGGCTGTTTCTATTCTGCTTGGTGCTGATATCGGCACGGTCATTATAATCGGCCTTATTTGCTCTGTGATTTCTTTCGCTGCTTGCTACTTGGGTCTGCGCCCGGTTTACGCAAAGAGTGAATATGTTGCACCGCTTCCCCAATATACAGAGGGCATCGATCCTGTTGATGATACGAATAATGTGGAAGCACTGCTCATCAAGGAAGACAATACACCTAAGGCAGCTGCTGCTTTTGCTCCGTTGCTGCTGCCTGCCATCATGATCGCTATCGGCTCTATCGGCAAGCTGCTTACTGTGGAAGGCTCTGCTGCATACAATTTCTTCAACACTTTTGGCAACACGGTTCTGGCTCTGTTCTGCGGTATCGTTGCGGTTGGTTCCTTGATCTTTGGCCGTAAGGAAAAAGTTGTCCAGAAAGCCAACGCAGACGGCACCGGCTGCAAATTGACAGAAAAAAGCAGCTGGTTTGAGATCGTCATGAATAACTGGGTCGGCCGCGCACTTCAGATTCTTCTGCATGTGGTGGGTATTGTCTGACAGGAAACTATATAACAATCACAAAATATAGCATGAAACAGGAAGATAAATTATTATGGAACTCATCAGTCAAAAAATGCGATCCTTAGCGCCGGAGTTGGACCCACTGCGCCTTGGTACCGGATGGAAACCGGAAGATCTTGCAAAACCGCAGATCATTGTAGAAAGTACCTTTGGTGACAGCCACCCCGGCAGCGGCCACTTGGACAAGCTTGTGGCGGCAGCCTGTGAAGGTGTGGCGCAAGCCGGAGGCCATGGTGCGAGATACTTTGCTACTGATATCTGTGATGGCGAGAGTCAGGGCACCGATGGAATCAATTTCAGTCTGGCAAGCCGTGAAATGATTGCCAATATGATTGAAATTCATGCCAATGCAACTCCATTTGACGGCGGCGTGTACATTGCCAGCTGCGATAAAGGCTTGCCCGCTAACCTTATGGGACTGGCAAGAGTAAACATTCCTGCCGTAATGATTACCGGCGGTACGATGCATGCAGGTCCTGATTTGCTGACTTTGGAACAGCTGGGTATGTACAGTGCAAAGTATGAGCGCGGCGAAATCAGCGAAGAAAAGCTGGACTGGGCCAAGCAGAATGCCTGCCCCAGTTGCGGCGCATGCAGTTTCATTGGAACAGCGTCAACCATGCAGATCATGGCAGAGGCTTTGGGCCTGGCATTGCCCGGCAGTGCTTTGCTTCCTGCTACCAGTCCGGATCTTGTGCAGTATGCGCGCCGCGCCGGCTACCAGGCCGTAGTCCTGGCAAAGCAGGGCCTGAAACCGAGTGATATTGTGACGATGGACAGCTTTGAAAATGCCATTTTGGTGCACGCTGCCATTTCCGGGTCCACAAATGCTTTGCTGCATCTTCCTGCGATTGCCCATGAATTTGGTATCGAGATCGATGGAGATACTTTTGATCGGCTGCATCGTGGTGCAAAATATCTGTTGGACATTCGTCCGGCAGGCCGTTGGCCCGCAGAATTCTTCTACTATGCAGGCGGTGTACCTGCCATCATGGAAGAAATTCGTGATGTGCTGCATCTGGATGCCCTCACAGTTACCGGAAAGACACTGGGAGAAAATTTGGATAAACTGAAGGCAGATGGTTTCTATGAACACTGCCAACAGCTTTTGGATGAGGCAAATGCACGCTGCGGCTTAAAGCTTACCCGCGCAGACATCATCCGTCCGGCTTCTGACCCCATCGGCACCGATGGAAGCATCGCCGTGCTGCGTGGAAACCTTGCGCCGGAGGGAGCTGTTATTAAGCATACTGCCTGCCCGAAGGAAATGTTCAAAGCTGTACTGCGTGCACGTCCCTTTGACAGCGAAGAAGACTGCCTGGATGCTGTGCTGCACCACAAAGTGCAAAAAGGCGATGCAGTATTCATCCGCTATGAGGGACCGCAGGGCAGCGGTATGCCGGAGATGTTTTATACCAGTGAGGCTATCAGTTCTGACAAAGAACTTGGCCGTAGCATTGCGCTGATCACAGATGGGCGCTTTTCTGGTGCATCTACCGGCCCGGTAATCGGCCATTGCAGCCCGGAAGCACAAACCGGCGGCCCCATCGCCCTTGTGGAAGAAGACGACTTGATCGAAATTGATGTTCCAGCGCGTAAGCTGAACATTATTGGCGTAAGAGGTGAGCGAAAGTCTGCCGAAGAAATGGCGCAGATTTTGGCACAGCGCCGAACCGCTTGGAAGCCGAAGCCTCGCCGCTATAAGCGCGGTACGCTGAGACTCTTCAGCGAACACGCCGCCAGCCCTATGAAGGGTGCATATCTTCGTTATGATGACTAAGGAATATAAATTTATCATACTTGTTATTTAGCAAGGCATGACCAATTAGCCTGATACCTTTCTGTATAGGATACCGACTACTATGCAGAAAGGTATTTTTATGTGCAGAGAACTAGCCTGGAAAAACACAAACGAAGCCGTATCAAATCTAAGATTATTATAGTTTGTAGCAAAAGTTCTTGCATTGGCGCCAACGTGTGGTATACTCATAAGTAGCAAATCAACCGAACGTCAGGAGTGATACTGTATGTCCGTGTACGGCTACTGCCGCATTTCCACACCGCAGCAAAATATCGAACGCCAGGTGCGCAACATTACCGCTGCCTACCCCGCGGCGCACATCGTCCGCGAGGTCTATACCGGAACGGCCTGCCGCGGACGGCAGGAGCTGGACAAGCTGCTGCACTGTGTACAGTCCGGGGATACCATCGTGTTTGACAGTGTTTCCCGCATGAGCCGCAGCGCCGAGGAAGGCTGTGCACTATATGAAACACTGTACAATCGCGGTGTGACGCTCTGCTTTTTGAAGGAGCCGCACATCAATACGGACACCTACAAGCAGGCTTTGCAGCGGCAGGTAAGTTCCTCGCCGGAGACCGGCAGCGCCGCAACGGACCGTTTTGTTTCCGGCATCATGGACGCATTAAACCGCTACACCGCCGACCTTGCCAAGGAGCAGATTCGTCTTGCCTTTGCCCAGGCGCAGAAAGAGGTGGACGACCTGCACCAGCGCACCCGCGAGGGCATCCTGACGGCGCGCCTGAACGGCAAGCAGATTGGCCAGACGCCGGGCCGAAAGCTTACCATAAAAAAATCTGCCCCCTGTAAGGAGCAGATCAAAAAATACAGCCGTGATTTCGATGGGACTCTCACTGATGGGGACTGCATCAAGCTGATTGGCATCGCACGGAATACGTATTACAAGTATAAGCGGGAGCTGCGAGAAGAACTCACTCGGAATATGGAATCCTGAAATAGTCCAAATACGCTTTGAACCGATTCTCCATAGTATAGCAGCACCATTTTCGAAATTGTTGATGGATATTCCTTTGAGAATGGGTTTTAGGGTGTCCCCTAAATGTCGCATGTGAATTTCACATGCAATGCTTGCTAACGTTCGCTTTCGCTCACGTTACCCTTTCGGGCCGCTGCGGCACCGTTTTTTCCGCAGCCAGAGCTGCCCATCCCCCGATAAGACCAATGAACAAAAAATCCAGGAGCTTTGTAAATAGATTTCCTGCTTTCTTCCCTTATTATTTGTTTCTGCTTTTTCCAAAAAGTCGTTTGAAAAAGTTGCACGTTTACAGAAAAAGTCCCTTGAAAAAGTTGTTATTTTCTGCTATACTGCAAACAAACCACAAGGGGGAACCACTATGCTGCGCCGAAAAATCGAGAAAACGCTTCTGGATTGGAAGAACACGCCCAATCACAAGCCGCTGATTCTGAAAGGCTGCCGCCAGTGCGGCAAGACATACTCTGTGCTCGAATTTGCCAAAAAGAATTACGCACACACTGTCTATCTGAATTTTTTCGAAAATCCGCAGTTTGTTTCAGTGTTCTCCGGCTCATTGGAAGTGGACAACATTACAATGCTTCTGTCTGCCCTGCTGGGACAGGATGCCGTCTTTGAGCCTGGAAAGACATTGCTTGTGCTGGATGAGATTCAAGATTGCCCCGACGCGCGTACAGCTTTGAAGTTTTTCAAACTGGACGGCCGCTATGATGTGATTGGTACGGGCAGCTTGTTAGGCGTCAAGGGATACGGCAGCAAGGAACCGAAGTCAATTCCCGTCGGATACGAGACCGTGCTCGACATGAGCCCTTTGGATTTTGAGGAATTTCTCTGGGCCAACGGCATTACAGAGCAGGTCATCGCCTTTCTGCGCCAATGCCTGCAAAACGGCACGCCTGTGCCGGAGGCGCTGCACCAGCGTATGCGGGAACTTTTACTGCAATATACCGTTGTAGGCGGTATGCCGGATGCCGTGCAAACTTTTGTAAATACAAAGCGCATGGACGAGGTTTTGCAGATTCAGCGTGATATTGTACGCTCTTATGAAGATGACATGGTAAAATACGCCGATCGAAAGGATAAGGCCGTTATCCGGGAATGCTTTCAGTCTATCCCCAAGCAGCTGAGCAAGGAAAACAAAAAATTTCAGTATTCCGTCGTGAAAAAAGGCGCTACCGCTTCCAGGTTTGCGGGCAGCCTGCAATGGATCGAGGATGCAGGCATCATTACCCGCTGCTACAACCTTTCCATCACGGAACTGCCGTTGGACGGAAATGCAGACCAAGATGTTTTCAAGGTTTACATGAAGGATACCGGGCTTTTCGTCTCGATGCTGGAGGACGGCACGCAGTTTGACATTTTACAAGGAAATCTTTTGGGCTACAAAGGTGCCATCTTTGAGGGGTTGGTTGCCGACATCTTCTCTAAAATGGGCCGCAAGCTCTATTATTTCCATAAAGATTCCGGTCTGGAGGTTGACTTTATTATCCGCTTCCACGGAGAATGCACCCTTGTCGAGGTAAAAGCTGTTTCCGGCAATACCAAGAGCTCCAAGACCATTCTGCGCCATCCCGAGAAATACCACGTATATCATCTGATAAAGCTTGGTGACTACAACGTAGGCCGCGAGGAACAAATTCTGACGCTGCCCCTGTACATGGCCTTTTTGCTGACGGATGTATAGTAGGCGGGGGAGATCGACGCCGCGCTGCAGACCGAGCCGCAGACCGTGCGCGTGGCGTTTACGGTGCCCGC
>OLPO01000425.1_pt1 | contig 35274 bp, 27 predicted proteins | sample 1672831 | NCBI WGS metagenome assembly OLPO01 (sample SAMEA3136728, study PRJEB25190) | human gut metagenome
CGAGTGCCCGGGCCGCTCGGTGTTTTTGATGCGGGTAGCCGTCTACTCCACATCCACGACGTCGTCGGTGGTGAGGGCGTCGGCCATGAGGTCGCGGTACTCGGCGGGGGAGGCGGCGTTGGTGGCCGCGCCCAGCTCGGTATCGCTTGCCTGGGGCTCGGGGATTTCCACGGAGGTGTCGGTCGGATCAAGCCCCGCGTCTACGCGGCGCATCATGTCCTGCCACTCGGCGTACTGGGTGCCCACGTAGCTGATGCCGTCCTGGTTCAGCGTGTAGCTGGGGCAGGCGGCGGAGTACATGGTGAGCCCCTTGTCCTTGAACGTGAGCGCGAGGGACACCAGATCGGTCACGGAGTAGTCGGTGGTCACGCAGCGAGCGAGGGACTCCACGGTACCCGGGATCTCGGTGATGGACTTCGAGAGCACCTTCTCCACGATGGCCTCGATGATCATGCGCTGGGCCTGGGCGCGGGAGAAATCGCCGGCGCGGGTGGCGTGGCGCTCGCGGGCGAAGGCGAGGGCCTGGTCGCCGTCGAGGGTCTGCTCGCCGGCCTCAAGGGAGATGCCGCTTGTGTCGGAATAGAAGCTCTCGGGCACGTTCACCTGAATGCCGCCGAGCTCGTTCACGACGTCCTTCAGCTCTTCGAAGTGCACCTCCACGTAGTGGGTGATGGGCACGCCCGCGAAGGTGGAGAGCGTTTTCACGGCTTCGGAGGGGCCGCCGAAGGCATAGGCGGCGTTGATCTTCTGGGTGCCGTGGCCCTCGATGTCGATCATGGTGTCGCGGGGCACCGAGATGAGGTCGACCACGCCCTTGTCGGGATCGATGCGGGCGAGCATGGTCACGTCCGATCGGCTGGCCGTCTCGCCCTTGCGGGCGTCGCTGCCGAAGATGCCCACGTAATAGGAGCCGTCGGCCTTGGCGGGGGCCAGCTGCTCGCCGAGCTCCTTGAACTCAGCGTCGTCGAGACCGCCTTGGATGGTGGCGTTGATGCCGTTCAGGTAGAGCGCGAGCGCCGTGCCGGCGCCGGCAAGAACGACGACGAGGGCCGCGGCGATGCCGAGGGCGATCTTCTTGCCGCGCGACTTCTTGCGGGCCGCTTTGGCGCGTGCCAGGCTGTCGGTGGCGGCGAAGCTTTGGGAGCCGCCCGCGGCGGAAACGGGGCTCGCGGTCGGCGCGAAGCCGGTGCCCTCGAAGGAGGAGCGGGCGCGGGAGGCGCGGGAGCTGCGCGAGGCGTCCGCCTGGGCGCTGCGAGAACGGGAGCCCTGGGTGGCCCGGGTGCTGCGGCCGGCGCTCGTTACGGGGGCGGAGTGGGAACCGCGGCGTCCCTGCGCGGAGCCGAGGGGCGCCGAGTGGGCGCCCCGGCGCGAGGTGCCGGAGTTGAGCGGAGCGGAATGCTTGCCAGGTCTGTTTGCCATAGGGTTCGGCGCGCAGGCGCCTGCCTCCTCGATAAGCACGGTGGTACGAATGCGAAATCCCAAGATACCAGGAAAAGGGCGGCCGTGGGCCGCCTTCGACAAGAAAACAGGCTTTTGGAAGGGTGGTGGAAGGGGGAGGAAGGGGTTGCCGAAAAGGGCGGCGCTCTCTATAATGCGAGCTATTGAACAGCGTGTCCATTTTTGGCCGTTCTGTCGAAATGCGACCGCTGCATCGCAACCGAACGAAGGAGACCGTCATAGCCACGGCAACCTGCGCGCCGGCCGCTCCCTGCGAGGATCGGCGCATCGCGAAATCGAGGCGCGCCCTGCGCGGCGCCCTTGTCGAGCTCATGGAGGAGCGCGGCTACGATGCGCTCACCGTGAACGACTTATGCGAGCGGGCCGATACGTCCCGCGGCACTTTCTACAACCACTTCCGCGACAAGGACGGGCTGCTCGCCGTGCTGGAGGACGAGGTCATGGCCGACCTCGATGCCCTGCAGGGACGTATGCAGTCCATTACCCTGGCGGACATGCTGGCCTTCCGCGCGACGGGCCGCCCGCTGCCGTTCCTCGTGGAGCTGTTCGACTACCTGCGCGAGCAGAGCGACTTTCTGCACGCGGTGCTCGGCCCCGGGGGCGATGTGCGCTTCGGGCCGCGGCTGCGCGAGGCGGTCTGCGAGAACCTGGTGCAGAACATCCTGCATGAGAAATACCGCGACAACCCTACGGTCTTCGTGGAACACTACGTCGCCTTCTACGCCGCCGCCTACTTAGGGATCATCGCCCACTGGATCGAGCGCGGCTGCCCCGAATCCTCCGAGACTATGGCGCGCATCGCCATGCGCCTTCTGTTCATCAAGCCCGGCGAGTCCATCGAGCTGTAAGTTGGGAGTAAGCCAATGAAGAAGAACGCCAAGAGCAGCAAGTACACCGAGATCATCACCGAGGCGTCCACGTCCGTGAAGGAGCCGGCGCCCGCGGCGTGCGCCTCCTGCGCGCCGCGCATCACGACGGTGGAGGAGGCTCGCGCCGACGCCGCCGAGATCGCTGCCGCCTCCCGTGCCGCCGCGGCGGCCTGCCCCTTCCACATCGGCATCGACGTGGGGTCGACCACGGTGAAGCTGGCGGTGCTCGACAACGACAACGAGATCCTGTGGGCGGTGTACCGCCGCCATCATGCCGACGTGCGCGCCACCATCGTGGAGGTGCTGCGCGAGGCGGCCGCGGCCTATCCGAACGAGACCATGACCATCGCCATCACCGGATCGGGCGGCCTGCTTCTGTCCCAGTGGCTCGATGTGGCCTTCGTGCAGGAGGTCATCGCGTCGAAGACGGCGGTGGAGACGTTCATCCCGAAGACCGACGTGGCTATCGAGCTGGGCGGCGAGGACGCGAAGATCATCTACTTCGACAACGGCATCGAGCAGCGCATGAACGGCACCTGCGCCGGCGGCACGGGCGCCTTCATCGACCAGATGGCGGCCCTTCTGGACACCGACGCCGGCGGCCTGAACGAGCTGGCGGCCGATCATGAGACCATCTACCCCATTGCGAGCCGCTGCGGCGTGTTCGCCAAAACCGACGTGCAGCCGCTTCTGAACGAGGGCGCGCGCAAGGAGGATATCGCCGCCTCCATCTTCCAGTCGGTGGTGACCCAGACCATCTCCGGCCTCGCCTGCGGTCGGCCCATCCGGGGGCACGTGGCCTTCCTCGGCGGTCCTCTGCAGTACCTGCCCGAACTGCGCAAGCGCTTCTACGAGACGCTGGAATTGACCGACGAGGCCATCATCGTGCCCGAGAACGCGCACTTGTTCGTGGCCGCCGGCTGCGCTATCGCCGGTGTGGCGGAGGGCGCGCGGCCCGAGAAGCTCGCGGATGTGCTCGCGCGCCTGGAGAGTTTGGGCGACCTGCAGGGCTCGGAAGTGGTGCGCCTGGCGCCGCTCTTTGCCGACGAGGCGGAGCTGGCGGAGTTCCACGAGCGCCACGACGCCGAGCGCGTGCGCCGCGCGTCGCTTGAGGACTACCGGGGTGTGGCCTTCCTCGGCATCGATGCCGGTTCCACTACTTTTAAGGCCGCGCTCATCGGCGAGGACGGGGCGCTTTTGTGGTCCACCTACGCCTCGAACAAGGGCGACGTGCTGGGCTGCGCCAAAGCGGCCGTGGCCGAGCTGTACCAGGCGCTGCCCCGCGACCCGGAAACGGCCGAGCCGCTCGTGAAGATCGGCCACTCTACCGTGACCGGTTACGGCGAGGGGCTGCTGCTTGAGGCCCTGCGGGTCGACTCCGGCGAGATTGAGACGGTGGCCCATCTGCGCGGCGCCCAGGAGATGCTGCCCGGCGTGGAGTTCATCCTGGACATCGGCGGCCAGGACATGAAGTGCTTGCGCGTGAAGGACGGCGTCATCGACCATATCATGCTGAACGAGGCCTGCTCGTCGGGCTGCGGCAGCTTCATCGAGTCCTTCGCGAGCGGCCTGAACCTGGATGTGGCCGAGTTCGCGGCCACGGCGATCTCCGCCGAGAATCCGGTGGATCTGGGCAGCCGTTGCACCGTGTTCATGAACAGCCGCGTGAAGCAGGCCCAGAAGGAGGGCGCCACCGTGGGCGACATCGCCGCGGGTCTGGCGATTTCCGTTATTAAGAACGCCCTGTTCAAGGTCATCAAGATTCGCGACCCGCACGATGTGGGCACGAAGGTCATCGTGCAGGGCGGCACTTTCTTGAACGACGCGGTGCTGCGCGCCTTCGAGCAGCTCTCCGAAGTGAACGCCATCCGTCCCGACATCGCCGGCAACATGGGCGCCTTCGGCGCGGCATTGTTGGCCCGCGACCGCTTCGAGGAGACGCGCCGGCGCACCGAGAACGTGCCGCTGTCGCCGGATCTGGGCCCGAAGGTGCCCCTAAGCGGACTTCTGTCGCTTGAGGAAATCGAGGCGCTCGCGCCGACGCATCGCACCGTGCGCTGCAAGGGCTGCTCGAACGCCTGCCTGCTCACGGTGAACGATTTCGGCATCGATGCGGCGACGGGCAAGCACCGCCGCTTCATCACCGGCAACCGCTGCGAGAAGGGCGAGAGTTTGGGCACCGGCGCCGAGAAGTCGGCCGTTCCGAACTTGTTCGAGTACAAAGCCGAGCGCACCTTCGGCTACGAGCCCTTGGCCCCCGAAGACGCGCCCCGCGGCACCGTGGGCATCCCGCGCGCGCTGAACATGTACGAGAACTACCCGTTCTGGTTCACCTTCTTCACGAAGCTGGGCTACCGCGTGGTGCTGTCGGATCCCTCCACGAAGAAGACCTACGAGGCCGGCATCGAGTCGATGCCCTCCGAGAGCGTGTGCTATCCGGCGAAGCTCTCGCACGGCCACATCATGAACCTGCTCGCGAAGCACCCGGACTTCATCTGGATGCCCTGTTCCAAGTGGGAGCGCCAGGAGGACGAGACCGCCGGCAACCACTTCAACTGCCCCATTGTGGCGAGCTATCCCGAGGCGCTGCGCCTGAACATCGACGAGCTGCGCGAGACCGATGTGGCCTTCGTGTCGCCGTGGGTGCCCTACCACGACAAGGACAAGCTGGCCGAGCGCCTGGTGGTGGAGCTGACGGAGAACTTCGCGAAGGAGACGAACGGGTGCGGTCCCGCGCTCACGGCTGACGAGATCCGGGCGGCGGTGGAGGCGGCCTGGGCCGAGGACGAGGCGTTCAAACGCGATATCCGCACGAAGGGCGTGGAAACCCTCGCGTGGATGGAGAAGACCGGCACCCGCGGCATCGTGCTGGCCGGACGCCCCTACCATCAGGATCCCGAGATCAACCACGCCATCCCCGAGCTGCTCACGAGCTTCGGTCTGGCCGTGCTCACCGAGGACTCCGTGGCGCACTTGGGTCAGCTGGAGCGTCCCATCCGTGTGGTGGACCAGTGGATGTACCACACGCGCCTGTACGCGGCGGCCAAGGTGGTCACGCAAAGGCGCGACCTCGACCTCATCCAGCTGAATTCCTTCGGCTGCGGCCTGGACGCGCTGACCACCGACCAGGTGCAGGAGGTGCTCGAGGCGGCCGGCAAGGTGTACACGGTGCTGAAGATCGACGAGGTGTCGAACTTGGGCGCGGCCCGCATCCGCGTGCGCAGCCTGCTGGCGGCCTTGAAGGACCAGGCCGACCGCGAGGCCGAGGCGGAAGCCGACGCAGCCGCCGAGAAGAGGGGCTGCCCGGCTGCGTGCATCGACTTGGACAACCTGGACAAGCTGGTGCCCGCCAGCTTCACCGAGAAGGCCGACGGCGTGGTGACCGCAGCCGAGGTCGAGCAGCGCGAGGGCGCCTCCACCGAGTTCGCGCGCCCCCAGTTCACCGAGCAGATGCGCGATGAGGGCTGGACGATTCTGGCGCCCCAGATGGCCCCGTACCATTTCGAGCTTCTGGTGCCCATCTTCAAGCGCGCCGGCTACAACGTGGCGCTGCTGCCGTCGGTGGACCACGGCGCGGTGGACGCGGGCCTGAAATACGTGAACAACGACATCTGCTACCCGTCCATCCTGGTCACGGGCCAGATCATGGAAGCGGTGCTGTCGGGCAAGTACGACACTGACAAGCTGGCCGTGCTCATCACCCAGACCGGCGGCGGCTGCCGTGCCACCAACTACATCTCGCTCATCCGCAAGGCGCTGAAGTCCGTGGGGCTCGGGCACATCCCGGTCATCGCGCTGTCGTTCAAGGACTTGGGCGAAGAGAACCCCGGCTTCAAGGTGACGCCGAAGATGCTCTATCAGGCCATCTACGCGCTGCAGTACGGCGACTTGCTCATGATGTGCCTGTACCGCACACGACCCTACGAGGTGGAGCCGGGCAGTGCGAACCGCCTGTTCCAGTACTGGATGGACGCTTGCAAGCACCAGCTGGAGCGCGGCGTGCGCCAGTCGGAATTCCGCCGCACGGTGCGTCGCATCGTGGAGGACTTCGACGCGCTGCCCCTGGCCGGCGAGGGTACCAAGCCGCGCGTGGGCGTGGTGGGCGAGATCCTCGTGAAGTTCCATCCGACGGCCAACAACCAGATCGTGGACGTCATCGAGCGCGAGGGCTGCGAGGCCGTGGTGCCCGGGCTCATCGAGTTCTTCCTGTTCGGCATCGCCGGCGGCATCTTCCAGCAGCCCATCGGCAAGTCGAAGAAGAGCGCGCTCGGCAGCAAGATCGGCCTGGCCGCCATCAAGAAGCTGCGCAAGCCCGTGAACGACGCGCTTGAGAAGTCGAGCCGCTTCCACCCGCCGGCGGACATCTACGAGCTGGCCGACTACGCGAGCGAGATTCTGTCGCTGTGCAACTCCATGGGCGAGGGGTGGCTGCTCACCGCCGAGATGGTGGAGCTCATCCGCTCCGGCTGCCCGAACGTGGTGTGCACCCAACCCTTCGCGTGCCTGCCGAACCACGTGGTGGGTAAGGCGACCATCAAGGAGCTGCGCCGCCGCTACCCGGAGAGCAACATCGTGGCCGTGGACTACGATCCGGGTGCGAGCGAGGTGAACCAGCTCAACCGCATCAAGCTCATGATCGCCGTGGCCAAGGCGAATTTGGCCGAGAAGGAGGCCGAGGCCCGCGCCGCCCGGGCGGTCGCCCGCGACGGCGCCCCAGAGGAGCCCGAGGCCATGGCCGCCTCCGTGGAAGTGGAGACGACCGAGGTCGTGGAGTAGTGGAATCTGCCAACGCTTCGGGAAAACTCGTCATCGTGCCGACGCCCATTGGGAACTTGGGCGATATGACGCTGCGCTCGCTTGAGGCGCTGCGCGAGGCCGATGTGGTGTGTGCGGAGGACACCCGGGTGACGGGGAAGCTGCTCGCGCATTTCGGGATCGAGAAGCGGCTCGTGCGGCTGGACGAGGCGATGATCGGCTCGCGGGCCGCGGGCGTGGTGGAACGGGTGGCCGCCGGCGAGGTGGTAGCTTATTGCTCGGACGCCGGCATGCCCGGCGTATCCGATCCGGGGCTGCGACTTGTGGCCGCGGCGCGCGAGGCCGGCGTGGCCGTGGAGGTGCTGCCCGGCGCCTCGGCGGCGGCCTGCGCCTACGTGGCCTCGGGAACGGTGTGCCCGCGCTTCTACTTCGGCGGCTTCTTCCCGCGCAAGGCGGCCGAGCAGCGCTCGGTGCTGGAAGAGCTGCGCAGCCTGGATGCAGCGCTCGTGTTCTACGAAAGCCCGAATCGGCTGGTGGCGGCACTTTCGGCCATCGCCGAGGTGCTGCCGTGGCGCGAGGTGGCGGTGTGCCGCGAGCTGACGAAGCTGCACGAGGAGGTGGCGCGGGGAACGGCGGCCGAGCTATGTGAGCTTTTTGCGGCCCGTGCTAAGGAGCCCGGCGGCGTTCGCGGCGAGATCGCGCTCGTGATAGATGCGCCGGGTGAGGCGGAGGCGGCCGCCGGCGCCGAGATTGCGACGGCATCGGCCACCGCGCGCGCTGCCGAGCTCGTGGCGGAGGGCTTGCGCACCAAAGAGGTCGCCAAGCGTCTCGCCGCCGAGTTCGGCATCCCCCGCAACGACGCCTACAACCTGGCCATGCAGGCCGCTCGCTAATCCCCGTGTCATCCTGAGCGAGCGAAGCGAGTCGAAGAATCCCATGGCAGCAACGAGAAAGCGTCCGGCAAAAACGATGCCCCCCGAGCTCGTCTTTATCGACGGTTTGGAGGTTTGGCTCACCCGCAAGGCCATCAAGAACATGCACCTGCGGGTGAAGCCGCCCGACGGGCGCATCGAGGTGTCGGCGCCCCTGCACCTGCCGCTCGCCACCATCCGGAAGTTCGTGGGGGAGAAGCGCGACTGGATAGAGCGCCAGCAGCGGGAGATCGCGCAATCGCCGTGCGCCGAGGCCGCCGCGGCCACGCCTGCGGAAGTAGCGCAGTGGAAGGCGGTCGTCGCGGCCTGCGTGCCCGCGCTCATCGAGGCCTGGGAGCCTATCATGGGCGTGAAGGCGGGCAAGATCGCCTACCGCAACATGACGAGCCGCTGGGGCAGCTGCCAGCCTTCGACGGGCCGCATTTGCATCAACGTGCGCCTGGCCCTGTACCCGCCGGAGTGCTTGGAATACGTGGTCGTCCACGAGCTGTGCCATCTGCTGGAACGCGGCCACGGCCCTCGCTTCCATGCTCTTATGGACACCTTCATGCCCGACTGGAAGGAACGCCGCGCCAAGCTGCGGTAGGGGGATTGCCCTCTGCGTTTGGTGGAAACAGCGCCCGACGGGGAATTAGCTGGTGCCGGGCGCTCTTCGGACTAGTCCGCCTCTTCGCTTAAATCGACGATGTCGTAGGTGATTTGGTATTCGCTTTCAATGTAGTTGAAGAAGTCGCCCGGGCTCATCACGGGTACGTGAGCCTGGGCGAATCCCTTTTCGTCGCGCGTGAGCAGAAAGTCGGCCTTTACCTTCTCGGCGCACACGTCAACCAGGCAGTCTTCGAAATCAGCCCATCGCCGGCTCGTCGCTCGGTGAATGTCAGCGCTGTCGACGGAGCAGATTTCCAGCCATTGGTAGCTTTCTTCGAAGGCGCTCTGCACATAATCGCTGCTATAGGTCTTATGGAGTACGTAGGACACGTCGGTGAACGATTTCGCCGAGACCCACAGTTCGACATCGCCGAATTCCTTCATCACCAACAGTTTCTGGGCGATGTCGCCCTCGGGAGGTCGCTGTGTGTAGAGGCCTATGAGCACGTTGGTGTCAAGCAAAACGCGCATAGCGCTCATCCCTTGCGGCGTTGAGTTGACGTGAGAATGGCTCGTCTGTGGCGGACGGCCCGACGTACATGGCCTTGAGGGAGCGGCGCACCTTCTCTTTCTGCTCGTCGGTCAGCTCGCGCTTCGCGCCCCGCATCCCCTCGAGAGGATCATGGGGCTTGGGCAGCTCGTGCTCCGCGAGAACGAACTGGTAGGCGGCGTTGATAAGCTGGGTTGGTGTTGAGCCGATGTCGTGCAAAATGCCATTGCCCCGCTCTTTCAAGGCGATGGGCACACGGGCCGAGACGATAGCGTCCATAACGGCCTCCTTCCTTTCCGCCACTATAGTGTAATACTGTCGAACAAGCAAGTGGCAGATTGGATAGGCGACATCTTCGTTGAAAACCAAATAACGAACTTTTGTACTAAAAGGGCTTTTCATTGGGCTTGTATTACATTACAATGCGAACAAATATTCGGTTTTGAGAGCGAAAGGCCTGGTGAGAGCATGGGAGAGGTTGTTGGACGCAAAAAGAAGGCTGTGGTGGCAGGAGCGCTGGCGCTTACCTTGGGTGCCGGCCTGGGGCTTGGCGCGGTAGCTTGGGGGAGCGAGGGATCCGTGCCCGAAGGGGGCGTACAGTCTGGGGATGTCTGGGCGCCGCTGGTGGGCAAGAAGTTGGAAGAGAAAGCGGGGGCCTTGGCCCGTTCCCATCGCGCCGAAGTGCAGCGGGCGCTTGCGGCCTATAGGGCTTCGGAAGCGGTAGAGCGGGAAGCTGCCACGGAAGCAGGGGAGCAAACGCCGGCCGAAGCCGCCGGGGCGCAGGACGCTCATCTTTCTGCCGAGGGCCCAGGTGCCTCATCGGGCGAGGCTGCGGGTGCGTGTTCGGAAGAGGCGGATCGGGCGGACGAGCAGCGCGGCGGCCAGGAGGCGTCGAAGGGGTCCGGAAGTGCGGCGGAAGGCGGGGGATTCGCCTCTCAGCCGAGTGCACTTGGGCCTGAGCCCTCGGAAGGGGCATCGGCAGAAGGCGGCTCTGCTGCTTCAGGGGAGACGCCATCCGACGAGGGTTCGGGCGCTGCCGACTCCATCGCCCCCGGCACGCTGGTGGTGGGCGGTACCGCCATTCCCTACCGCGATGTGCGCGGCGGCTCGACGCCGAGTTCCGGAGGCGGCCTTTGGCTGGGGTCGGATGCGGTGGACGACGGCAGCTGGGGCTATTTCGTCGGGCACAATCCCGGCTCGTTCGCGCCGGTGCGCTCACTGTCCTCGGGCGATGCCGTCGTTGTGTGCGACCGGTCGGGGGCGCAGCGTGCCTATACGGTAAGGGAGGTGTTTCAAGTGGAGGAGACGGCCACGTGGAAGACCATCGCCTCGCGGGTGACCGGCTACGGCGAGTCGGTGGTGCTGCAAACCTGCGCGGGCGACGGCATGAACGTCATCGTCGTTGCGGCCTAGAGTCGAGCGACTTCCCGGCACGTGCCGGTCTGGAAAGAAAGGCTCGGAAGCTCTTGGGCCTCCGAGCCGGATCCATACTTTGAGGAAAGGCGGTGATGGCTTATTCGTCGTCCTCGTCGTCGTGGCCGTGGTCGTGCTCGGAGATGTCGCTCACGGGCTTCTCCAGGCCCTCGATGACGATGCCGTTCTTCTCGGCGTAGTCCCACAGCGCCGCATGGATGGCCTCCTCGGCCAGAAGCGAGCAGTGCACCTTCACCGGGGGCAGCCCGTCCAGGGCCTCCATGACGGCCTTGTTCGTGACCTTAAGGGCCTCCTGCACCGTCTTGCCCTTCACGAGCACGGTCGCCATAGAGCTCGTGGCGATGGCGGCGCCGCAGCCGAAGGTCTTGAACTTCGCGTCCTGAATGACATTGTTCTCGTCGATGTCGAGGTACACGCGCATGATGTCGCCGCACACCGCGTTGCCCACGGTGCCGCAGCCGCTCGCATTCTCGATCTCGCCGACGTTCTGGGGGTTGGTGAAGTGCTCCATCACTTTGTCGGAGTAGTTCATAGCCATGAGGGTGTCTCTCTTTCTGCTGAGGGGGATGGTAAATGATGCTAGTTCGCGTAGGGGAAGCCGTCGGCCTTGAAGCGCTCGATGACCGATTCCACCTTGCCCTGCTGGAAATCCTCGTACAGGGGGCTCATCATGCGCAGGTTCTGCAGCATCGCCTTAAGCGAGTCCACGGCGAAGTCGACGTCTTCCAGGGTGGTGTCGCGGCCGAGCGTCAGGCGCAGCGATCCGTGGGCGATCTCGTGGGGAAGGCCGATGGCCAGAAGCACATGGCTCGGATCCAGCGAGCCGGAGGTGCAGGCGCTCCCGGAGGACACGCAGATGCCCCGGGCGGCCAGCTGCAACAACATGCCCTCGCCCTCGATGAACTCGAAGGAGAAGTTCACGTTGTTGGCCAGGCGGCTCTCCCAGCTGCCGTTGAGCTTGGCCGAGGGGATCTCCGCGAGGATGCGCCGGATGGCATGGTCGCGCAGGGCGAGCTGGCGGTTATGCTCGGGGGCAAGCTCGTCGACCGCCAATTCGGCGGCGCGCGCGAAGCCGACGATGCCGGGCACGTTCTCCGTGGAACCGCGGCGCCCGCGCTCCTGCTGGCCGCCATCGAGAAGGTTCTGAAGCTTCACGCCACGGCGCACGTACAAAAGCCCGACGCCCTTGGGCCCGTAAATCTTGTGGGAGGACGCCGACAGCATATCGATGCCCAGCTCGTTCACGTCGATGGGCTCGTGGCCGAAGGCCTGCACCGCGTCGGTGTGGAAGACGACGTTCGCTTCGTGGGCAGCCTCCGCCAGCTGGCGAACAGGCTCGATGGTGCCGATCTCGTTGTTGGCGAACATGATGGAGACCAGGATGGTGTCCGGGCGGATGGCCGCCTTGAAATCCTCCACGCTCACGAGGCCGTGCTCGTCCACGGGCAGGTAGGTCACCTCGAAGCCCTCGCGCTCCAACGCCTGGCAGGTGTGCAGCACGGCGTGGTGCTCGATGGCGCTCGTGATGATGTGGCGCCCTTTGGCGGCGTTGGCCCGGGCGAAGCCCTTGATAGCCCAGTTGTCCGATTCGGTTCCGCCGCTCGTGAAGAAGATCTCGCGCGGGGCGGCGCCGATGAGGGCGGCCAGGCTCTCGCGGGCTGCGGCCACGGCGTCGGAGGCCTCCTGGCCCAAGGGGTAAATAGAGGAGGGATTGCCGAAATGCTCGGTGAAGTAGGGGGTCATGGCCTCCACCACTTCGGGACGGACGGGCGTCGTGGACGCATGGTCAAGGTAGATCTGCCTCATGGTGCTCCTGCTTCCGCGTCTGGGATGGGAACGCCCGGCGGGACTCGGAACTGCTGCCGTGCGCCTCCATCTAAGTCTAGTAATTTGCTAGAGTTTAATATAAACCGCTTGCGGAGATTGTCAAGAACCTCTTATGATTGTTACCATATTCACGATGATTTCCCAGAAAGGCGACCCGGTGAAGATTTCGACGAAGACCCGCTACGGCATGCGTTTCATGATCGATCTGGCCCAAAGTCAGGGGGAGGGCCGGGTGGCCCTGAAGGATATCGCCGACCGCCAGGGCCTTTCCAAGAAGTATCTCGAGCAGGTCGTCGCGCCTCTCGCCAGCGCGGGTTTGCTCGACGTGACGCGCGGGAACCAGGGCGGCTACCGTCTTTCCCGCGATGCAAGTGCCATCACGCTGGCCGACATCGTCGCCGCCTCCGAGGACGGCTTGGAGTTGCTCGACTGCATGGGGTCGCTCTCTGCCTGCGAGCGCGCCGAGGACTGCCCGTCTCGTCGCGTGTGGGGCGGCCTTCAAGCGGCGATCGGCGATTATCTCTCCGGGCTCACCCTCGCCGACGTCGCCTCTTCCGCCGCCGCTGCCAACTTGTAATCTTCCGCCAGACCTCTTTCGCGTATCATGTGTAATTACCTGTGCCGCGACGAGAGAGGACGCTGTGGAAGACGAGGGGAAAAAGTACTGGCTCTCCATAGCTGCTTTCGTTCTCGTATTCATCGCGGTCGTCGTCACGCTGTCCACCTTCATGCAGCAGACGAGCAACCGCATCGTCGCCCAGGCGAACCAGTACGTCTCCGATGCCACGGCCCAATCCTGCGTGCTGGTCTCCACTCTCATGGAAAATACGCAGAGGGACATCGAGACTATCGCCGCCCTTGCCTCGGAGTCGGCGGATGTGACCGACATCGTCACCAGCGAGGAATGGCTCATCAGCGTGGAGGAGACCTCGCCTTTCGACACCATCGACTTCGTTGATGTCGACGGCATGCAGCACTCGCCCCAGCACGAGCCGGTGAACGTGTCGGATCGCTCTTACTTCAAGCGGGCCATGGCGGGCGAATCTGGCATCGAGGCCGTATTCAACACCCGCATGACCCACGAGAACCTCGTGTACTTCTTCGCACCGGTTCGCGAGGGTGCGGACGGTCCGGTCGTGGGCTTGCTTCTGGCCCACTACAGCGAGAACCGGCTCGCCGATCTTCTGTCAGGCGATTTCTTCGGCTACGCGTCCCAGGTGATGCTGTGCTTGCCTACCGGGGAGGTGGTGGCCGCCACGGATTCCTCCTATGTTGGCAGGAACCTTATCCAAGAGGCGCAGGCCGACCCCTCTGCCACCTCCGGCGCCCGCGATCTGGAGCGCGCTTTTGCCAATCACGAGACGGTCACGTACAGCTACAAGGCTGAGCGCGGCACGGGCTCGGTGTGCATCCGCGAGGTGCCGGGTCTCGGCTGGATGATGCTGGAGACGTTCCCGGCCGCCGCGACTGAGCAGATGATCAACGAGGCCAATGAAGGCGGTTGGAACGCCCTGTTCGTCATCGTGGTGGTATTCGTCCTCGTCATTGCCGGCATTATCTTCTACAACAACCGCCGCCACCGCTCGCTCACCCGCTCGATGCGCGATCGGGAGGACGTGCAGCGCGGGGTGGCCAAGCTGACCGAGCGGCTGGTGCTCATGGATTTGGATGCCGATCGGTTCCGCTACATGAGCGGCCCGGTCACGCCGAGCGACCCCTACGAGTTGGAAGGCTCCTACACCGCCATGATAGAGCGCCTGCAGGGCCTGGTCGTGGGCGACGAGGCCAAGGCGGAGGTGGCCAAGCTCTACGACAAGCACACGATCATCGATCTCATGCCGCCCGGCTCCGACGAGATCCGCTTCGAGTACCAGATGAATCGCGGGGGAGACGTCAAATGGGAGGACATCAACCTCATCTGCGTGCAGCGCGACGCGGCGGGGATGCCGACGCGGCTTCTCTACACGACCCAGGACGTTACGGCGCTCAAGCAGCGCGAGAAGCAGCTCCAGCTGGCCATGGAGGACTCCTATCGCGCGGCGGTTGCCGCCAACAACGCCAAGAGCGACTTCCTCTCGCGCATGAGCCACGATATCCGCACGCCGATGAACGCCATCATCGGCATGACGGAGCTCGCGCGCATGAACGAGGGGCATCCGGAGAAAGTGGACGACTGCCTGGCGAAGATCACGCTGTCGAGCAACCATTTGCTCGCGCTGATCAACGAGGTTCTCGATCTCTCCATGATCGAGAACGGGCGTCTGGTGCTTACCGTGGGAGAGGTGGATCTGCGAGCGTTGGCTCTCGAGATGGAGACGATGTTCTCGCAGCGCTGCGAAGAATCGGGCATCGCCTTCGCGATTGAATTCGAAGGGCTCGCCCATCCGCTGGTAGAGGGCGACGGGCTTCGCTTGCAGCAGGTGTTCATGAACATGCTCGGCAATGCGGTGAAGTTCACGCCGGCGGGGGGCTCGGTGTCGCTGCGGGTTGTCGAGCGCGCCTCTCGCGTCGAGGGGACGAGCGACTACGAGTTCGTCTTCGCCGACACCGGCTGCGGCATGGCGCCGGAGTTTCTGGCGCACGTCTTCGAGCCCTTCGCGCGCGAGCACGACTCGCGCACCGAGTCCGTGGAGGGCACGGGGCTGGGGCTTTCCATCGCCCAGTCCGTCGTCTCGCTGATGGGCGGCACGATTGATGTGGAAAGCGAGCCGGGTCGCGGCACGGTGTTCACGGTGCGGGTGAGCATGCGCTATGTGGAAAGGGATGCGAAAGGCGTCCTTGGGGAAAGCGACGACGCCGACGATGCGCGCGATGCTTCGCAGGGGGATGCGCCCGCGCCGAGGGGCGCCGACTTGAGCGGCGTGCGCGTGCTGCTTGTGGAGGACAACGAGCTTAACAGCGAGATCGCCGTGGCGCTGCTGGAGTCCCTCGGCGCAGCGGCCGAGACGGCGGCCAACGGCCAGGAGGCTCTCGATGCGCTGGATGCGAGCGAGCCGGGGCATTTCGACGTGGTGCTCATGGATATCCAGATGCCTGTCATGAACGGTCTGGAGGCCACGCACCGCATCCGCGAGAGCGCGCGGGATGATTTGCGCGCATTGCCCATTGTCGTGCTCTCGGCCAACGCGTTCACCGAAGATGTTCAGGAATCGAAGCGCGCTGGAGCCGACGACCATCTCTCCAAGCCCATCAGCATAAAGGACCTGGCGGCCACGCTGGGCGGAATCCTCGGACGCGCCTGATCCTTGCGGCGCTTGCGTCCCCCGCCACCTTTGCTGCCCTGGCGTTCCTTACGGCCCCGCGCCATCACGCGCCTACGGCGCAGCGCGGAGTCGAAGGATCGTGCGGCCCTTCCCTGTGTTAAGATAGCCTGCACGCAACAACCCTAAAGGGGAGCGGCGGTGTCATCGGCCGCCTGCGCCCGGAAAAGGAGTCTTACCCGCTATGCCTAAGGGAACCTTCGGCGTCACCACGCCCATCTACTACATCAACGCCGCGCCGCATCTGGGTACCGCCTACACCACGGTGGCCGCCGACACCATCGCTCGCTACGAGCGCATGAACGGCTACGACGTGTCGTTCGTCACCGGCACCGACGAGCACGGCCAGAAGATCGCCGAGACTGCCGAAAAGAACGGCATGACCCCGCAAGCCTGGTGCGACTCGCTGGCCCCGGCCTTCACCGATGCGTGGAAGACGCTGGATATCGACTACACCAACTTCGTGCGCACCACCGAGGATCGCCAGACCCGTGCCGTGCAGAAGTTCTGGGGCGATTTGTACGAGAAGGGCTGGCTGTACAAGAGCGCCTACGAGGGCTGGTACTGCGTGCACGAGGAGACCTACTACGCCGAGAGCGACTTGGAGAAGAACGAGGACGGCGAGTTCGTGTGCCCCGATTGCAAGCGCCCGGTGCGCTACGAGTCCTCGGGCGAGGAGAACTGGTTCTTCAAGCTCTCCGAGTTCCAGGACAAGCTCCTCGCCTTCTACGACGAGCACCCCGACTTTATCCGCCCGGTGAGCCGCAAAAACGAGATCGTCTCCTTCGTGAAGGGCGGCTTGCAGGATCTGTCCATCTCCCGCTCCAGCTTCGACTGGGGCATCCCCGTGCCGTGGGATGAGGGCCACGTGTTCTACGTGTGGGCCGACGCGCTCATCGCGTACCTCACGGGCATCGGCTACGGCGACCCCGAGCGCGAGGTCGAGTTCGATCGCCGCTGGCCCATTCAGTACCATTTCGTGGGCAAGGACATCACCCGCTTCCACTGCGTCATCTGGCCGGCCATGCTCATGGCCGCCGGCATGCCCATCACGCACACGGTGTTCGGCCACGGCTTTCTGCTCACCAAGGGCGAGAAGATGTCGAAGTCGAAGGGTAACGGCCTTATGCCCGCCGACCTCGTGCGCGTGTTCGGCGTGGACGCCTACCGCTACTACTTCATGAGCGACGTGCAGTTCGGCCACGACGGCTCCATCTCCATGGAGCGCATGGTGCAGGTGTACAACGCTGACTTGGCCAATACCTGGGGCAACCTCGTCTCTCGCGTGACGAACATGACCACGAAGTACTTCGAGGGCCGCGTGCCCGAGGCGCCCGCCGGTTCCGAGGACAACCCGCTGCGCGAGATCGCCGATGGGCTGTATGCGGAATACGACGCCTGCATGGCCGAGGTGGACTTCACCGGGGCTGCGACGGCCGTGCAGAAGCTGGCGAGCCGCGTGAACCTGTACGTGGAGGAGAGCGCCCCCTGGACGTTGGCGAAGGATCCCGCGCGTGCCGATGAGCTGGCCGGGGTCATCTACAACTGCCTGGAGGCCATCCGCATCATCGCCCTGTACATGGCACCGTTCATGCCGAACACCTCGGCCGAGGTGTTCCGTCGCCTGGGTCTGGGAGAGATCGCCGGCGTCACCGACATCCAGGAGGCCACGGCCTGGGGCCAGCTGCCCGCCAGCGTCGCCGTGGAGGTGGGCGACCCCCTCTTCCCGCGCCTGGACGTGGATAACCTTCCTGAACTATAGTGTAATTTAGCCTGTAATACAACTAAGTGTTTGCTATAATGGAGATGCACTAGCAAAGTCCAACTGCGGGCGGCGCTTCGAGAGATTGGAGAGTCGCCTATGTTTGAGAACGTTCTTTTCGCCGCTGCGGCGGTCGCTACCATAGCGGGCTTCATTTTGGAGGTCTGGAGGGAAATGAAATCGAGCAAGCAGGAGGATGGCAAGGGGAGAAACAGAAAAGACCAGCGGTAACTGGTCTTTTCTGAATCAAAACAACCCGCGCCGCCCGCCGGGGCTCACAACCTCGGGCTTTGCTGGTGCACCCATTATAGCAGCCCTATTTCGGAGATGCTAGAAGGAATCATGAGAGACCAAGATCCTGTTTTCTACGACGCGCTGTTCCGCCAGAAGCGCAAGGGGGGCAAGTGGCGAGTGATGCCCTCGCCCGTGCCGGAGGGCCCGGTGGCCGATACCCATGCGCACTTGCAGATGCTGGCCGACCCGGCCTGCGAGCTGGCCCGCGCCGGCGCCCACGGCGTCGCCTTCGTGGAGACCATCGTCGATCCGGCCGAGGACGGCTTCGCCACCTTCGACGACCTGCCTCTCTGGCTCATGGAGGCCGCGCGCGATCTGAAGGTCATGGAAGAAGAGGACGACGGGGCGGCTGGCATTGTCGCTGCCCCGGCGGTTCCCCATGTGCGCATCGCGGCCGGTGTGCACCCGCACAACGCCAAGGAGTGGGAGCCCTCGCTGGAGGCCGCCCTGCGCGAGTACTTGCGCGATCGCCGGGTGAGCGCGGTGGGGGAGATCGGGCTCGACTACCACTACGACCTGTCGCCGCGCGATGTGCAGCAAGAGGTCTTCCGTGCCCAGATCCGCCTGGCCAAGGAAGCGGGGCTGCCCATCGCGCTGCATATGCGCGAGGCCCACGACGACGGTTTTGCCATTCTGGAAGAGGAGGGCTTCCCCGAGGCGGGGACTCTTCTGCACTGCTTCAACCTGGACGCTGCGGAGGTAGCGCGTTGGGTGGAGGCCGGCTGCTACATCGCCTTCGGGGGGCCGCTCACCTTCAAGAAGGCTGATGAGGTGCGCGAGGCCGCGGCTCTCGTGCCGGCTGAGCGCCTGCTCACCGAGACGGACTCGCCCTATATGACTCCCGAGCCTGTGCGCGGCACCGACTGCGGCCCGGCCCACACCAGCTACACTGCCGAGGTGCTCTGCGAGGTGCGTGGCGCCGACACCCCCGAGGCCCGCGCCGCCCTGCTCGCCCAACTCTACGAAAACGCCCAGCACCTTCTTAACCGCAAGCCCACCTGTTGGCAGAGGATAGGCGCTTAATCGAGAGGCTTGGCTGATCCCGCTCAATAGTTCGGCGCGCCGCGCTTCAGCATCCCAAATGGGAAGATTCTGAGAGAAACTGAGAAATCTTCCCATTTGGTACTATAATACCCTTTGTCGCTGAAATAGTACGAAATGGGAAGATTATGCATTCGGATGCGCAGATAACGTTTGGCCAGGGAAAGCCTCGCAACCCACGAGGGAAAATCCGCGATGCCGAAGATTTGGGCCAGGCTATTCGGAAGCGCCGCAAGAAACTGGGCCTGACGCAGGTGCAACTTGCCGATGCCTGCCAGTGCTCCCCTCGCTTCATCGGTGAGCTGGAGCGCGGAGTGGCGGGCGGTAACATCAAGCAAGTGCTCTACGTGTGCCAGTCCATAGGACTTGATTTGTACGCCAGAGGGAGGGGAGAAGATTGAGGCTCGAAGTCTATCGCGACAGCCGGGAGGGCATGGAACTGGTTGGGGCATTTGCTTCGACCGATTTCGGAATCCGCTTCTTCTACGACGTTCGATACGTGCAGCGGGGAGAAGAAAAGGGCGAGTTTGGCATCTCGGAGAGCATGCCGCTCGATTTCGGGTACTACGAGCCCCAGGAATATGCTCCCTTTTTCCAAGGGCTTTTGCCCGAAGGCGTTGTGCTCGCCAATTTGGCCGAGCGTTACCAAGTGCTCCGCAATGATTTTCTTGCCTTCTTCGAGAAGCTCGGATGCGAGAGCATTGGCGCCCTCACGTTCGTTGCCGAGGGATCGCGATTGACCGATTTCAAGCCGTCCTATGCCCCCTTGGAAAACTCAGTGGTGGAACAGTTGCGCGAAGACGCGGAGCGGGCGGTGACGGAGATGACCGATGAGCTGAGGCTTTCTCTCTCGGGAGCGCAATCGAAGGTGGCTTGGTACTTGCCTGAAGAGGTCGATGCTCGAGATGCGGCTCTGAGCGATTGGAAGCTGCCGCTTGGGACGGCACCGTCCTCGCATATCGTAAAGGTCGCTCGAAGAGGCAGGGAGGAGCTTGCCTACAACGAATTCGTATGCATGGAGATCGCCCGGCAGTGCGGTTTTGCGACACCTGACGTTGCCCTCATCCCCGAGATTCCGGGCGCCATTGCTGTTAAGCGCTACGATCGCGTTCTACTTGGCGAGGACGGTCTTCTGCGGTTGCACCAAGAGGATTTCTGTCAAGCGCGCGGACTTCCCCTCTATTTGAAATACGCTGATGCGCATCCCGAAGTTAGCTATGTTCAAGTCATCGCCAAGCTTGTTGATGCAGTTTCCGAGCGTCCGGCGCAAGAGAGACTCGAGATGGCGCGTCGGCTGCTGTTCCACTATCTTATTGGGAACTCGGACAACCATCTTAAGAATTACGCCTTTCCCTATAGCGAGGACTGGAAGCATCGCGCGCTGGCTCCCCTGTACGATTTGACATGCATTCCGTTGACGGGCTATTCGACAAAAATGGCTTTTGCACTCGGTGCCCACAGGGAGCTGAGCGATATTACGGCTGACGACTTGGCGCGCACGGCTGAAGATATGCGCGTTTCGCGGAAGGCGGCGAAGGAGGAGGCGCGACTGCTTGCGGAGCGGTTCGAAGCCATTGACCCAACCAGCTTCGTCGAATTTGATACCCAGGCTATGGCAAAGCGCGTCATGGAGAACGCCGCTTCTCGGTTAGCTGTGCTTAAGTCGTTCGCAGGCTAATGCCGTTGAGAACGGCAAGTTTTTCGAGGATTGCGACATTTCAGCCGTTGCGACCGGTTCGAGGATCGCTAGCAACTCTTTTCGATCAGGCGTTTTATCCGGTGTCTCTGCATTTGCGGCTACCTAGCGGCCTTCTGAGTCTCTCGATGTCGAAAACCTGCGAAAACTTGCCAGATTTGAAGAGGAAAACATACACGGGTTGCCGTGATCGGGCGACGGGCTGGATGGAAACAACTTCGCAGAGTTGAGGAGGTGCAGGCGAAGCAGAATTCGTGATGGTGGGTTCGTTCGTGGAATGTTGTGAAAGCGGAAACGGCGGTAGGTGGCTCGGCGGGCTATAATGGCGGGCAGTGATTCTTTCGGAAAGGATGCTCATGCATCGAGTGATTTTGCACGGGTCGTGCCGGGCTGACGGGCGCAGTGCCGCACTGGCCGACGAGCTGTTCAACGCCTGTATCGAGGAGTGCCCGGACGACGGGGTGTCCATCGTGTCGGTGTCGTCTACCGAGGTGGGGCCGTGCATCGGCTGCGACAAGTGCCGTGCGGTCTCCGACGAGCCCATCCACGTGTTCGAAGAGGGCGATCCGCTGCTGCCCCAGGAGACGGTGGCGGAATCCGGTGCCCTGTTTCACCACTGCGTCATCGACGACGACATGAACGAGGTGCGCAAGCACCTGGACGCGGCCGACGAGCTCATCGTGGTGTGCCCGGTGTACTTCGCCAGCGTGCCGGCCCAGATGAAGGCGTTGCTCGACCGCCTGCAGCCCTACTACTTCACCGACCTGCGCACGCGGCCTAAGCGGCCCGCTGTCATTCACGTGGTGGGGGCAGGCGGCGATCCGCACGGGTTCGAGCCGCTTATCGGTACGGTGCGCTCGGCGCTGTCCGTGGTCGGGTTCGCCGTGGAGCTCGTGCTCGACTGGGTGGGGAAGATCCGCGCCGACGGCGAGATCACCGCCGAGGCCGAGGAGTACCCGCTGCCCCCCATCGGCGGCTTCGGAGCCATGGGCCTCGACTTCGACGACGACTACGAGGTCGTGGAAGTGGAGGGCACGGAAGAGATCGAGGAGATCGAAGAGGCGAAAGACGAGGTCGAAAGGATCGAGATCGCCGACGCGGACGACGCTTGGGACGGCTTCCGGGATGCGGACGATTCCCGTAGGGGCGGACCTCGGTCCGCCCTCCCAACTGCCGACGACTCTCGCGAGGATGTTCGCCCGAAGGATCGCGCGAAGCTGTCCGTGAGCCAGAAGGCGCCCGCTCCCAAGCAGGGCGCTCCGAAATCGGGCTCCCGCGGTCCGCGCAAGTCTTCCAGCAAGGGCGGCGGCCCGGCCTACGGGAAGAAGAACACCAAGAAGAAGGGCAACGGCCGTGGTGGCCATCGATAGCTACGCCGGCGGCGATGGGCGCCTGTCGCCGCTCTCTACGCCGAGTGCCACCCGTGCGGTGCTTACGGCCCACGGCATCGGCACCAAGTACACGCTCGGCCAGAACTTCCTCGTGAACGACGACGTGCTGAAGAAAATCGTCGCCCTGGCCGAGGTGGGGGAGAACGACCGTGTTCTAGAAGTGGGCCCCGGCATCGGCACGCTCACCATCGCGCTTCTGAAGCACGCCGCCAGCGTCATCGCCATCGAGCGCGACCCCGATCTGCCCGCCGTCCTCGCCGACACCCTGCACCCCTGGCGCGAGAAGTTCGCCCTCATCGAGAAGGATGCCCTCGACGTAACCAGGGATGACATTGTTGCGGCTATGGCTGAGATCGGCGGGGATACGGGGTACCCTGACCGAGCGAGTTCCGCAGCGAACGAAACAGCCCAGTGGGCTGTTTCGCAGAGCGAGGACTGTTTGAGCGAATCAGGGTACCCCGTAGCCCCGCCCCAGGAAGACTTACAACTGAGTCTTCCCAGCAAGCTGGTCGCGAACCTTCCCTACGCTGTCGCCGCCACGGTCGTGCTCGACTACTTCGAATCCTTCCCCTTCCTGGACTCCGCCACCATCATGGTGCAGAAGGAAGTGGCCGACCGCATGGCCGCCGCCGTGGGCACGAAGAACTACGGCGCCTACACCGTGAAGCTCGGGCTGTACGCCGAGCCAGTTGGCCGCTTCGCCGTGGGGCCGGGCAACTTCTTCCCGCCGCCCCGGGTGGATTCCGCTGTCATCCGACTGAACCGCCGTGTGCTGCTTATGGCCGACGGCGCGCCGGCGTCTCCGGAGGTCATCGCTGCTGCGGCCCTGATGGCCGACGCCGCCTTCACCAACCGCCGCAAGACCATCGCCAACTCCTGCAAGACCTACTTCTCCGGCCGCGGCCCGCTTTCGTTGGGCATCGCTGGCTCGTCGGCGCGCGAGGGCGCCCCGAACATCGCGCTTCCCGACGGCGCTGCCATTGCCGAGCGCCTGGCCGCCATCTTCGATGCCGCCACCATCGACCCCCGCCGCCGCGGTGAGACCCTGACCCAGCAAGAATTCCTCGCCCTCGGCGCCGCCCTCTTGAAAGTGACGGCGGCTTAGCGGAGTCGCGCCAACATCACCTCCGATCTTCTGGCGGATGTGGCCCAGGCTTTGGGAATGTGTGTGGAAGTCACGCTGGCGCCCGCGGCGGTGTACAATGGCGAGCCTGACGAAGAACGAGTGGGCCTCTAGGCCCTGGAAATGAGCGGGCTGTGAGGCCCTGGAAGTGAGCGTGCCATGGGAAAGACGGCGGGACGGGCAAGGTTCGCGCGCATCGGCATCGCGGTGGCGGTGCTCGTGGTGCTCGCGGGCATCGGCGTGGCCCTGGCCGCGACGGCGGGCGGCTTGGCCCCGGCCGGAGGATCGAATGCCCTGGTGGTGGAAGAGCCGACGACGCGGCCCCAAGACACGTTGGAGGCGGAGCCGGAGGCTTCGGCCGATGCCGCCGCGCAAGAGGCTCCGGCTGAAGAGGACGTCCCGCCCGCGCCCACCCCTTCCACGACCGGCGCGCTCAAGGTCGTGGCGCCCAGCTCACCGATGCCGCCGGCGAGCCGGTGCAGCTGCGCGGCGTCTCCACCCACGGCCTGGCCTGGTACCCCCAGTACGTGAACCAGGAGTTCTTTACCGAATTGCGCGAGGTGTGGGGCGCCAACGTCGTGCGCCTGGCCACCTACTCGGCGGAGGAGGGCGGTTATGCCACGGAGACGGGCGACCGGGCGGCGCTGAACGACCTGGTGGTGCGCGGCGTCCAGTACGCCCAGGCCGCCGACTTGTACGCGGTGGTCGACTGGCACACCCTGTCGGACGCGAACCCCCTCACGAACCAGTGGGCCGCCGAGGAGTTCTTCCGCTCCGTGTCCGGCGCCCTGGGGGACGCGGACAATGTCATCTACGAGATCTGCAACGAGCCCAACGGCAGCACGAGCTGGGCCGACATCAAGGCCTACGCCGAAGCGGTCATTCCCATCATCCGCGCCAACGACCCCGATGCAGTCATCGTCGTGGGGACGCCCACCTGGTCGCAGGATCTTGCCGCTGCGGCGGCCGACCCGCTGCCCGACGCCAACGTCATGTACGCGCTGCACTTCTACGCCGCCACCCACGAAGACGACCTGCGCCACGCGCTTTCCACGGCGGTGGCCGGCGGCCTGCCCGTGTTCGTGACCGAGTTCGGCATCTGCGAGGCGAGCGGTGCCGGCGAGATCGACTACGCTTCGGCGAACCTGTGGGTGCGCCTCATGAACGAGCTGGACGTGAGCTACATCTGCTGGAACCTGTCGAACAAGGACGAGACGGCGGCCCTGTTCAAGCCCGGCTGCGCGAAGACCTCCGGCTTCACTCTGGACGACCTCACTGATGAGGGCCTGTGGCTCGTCGACACGCTGAAGAGCCCCGGCTTTTCCCGCGAGGAGGTGGCGCTGGCCCGGGCCGAGGTGAAGGACAACAGCGCCGGAGCCCAGATGCTCGTCTCCGCCGACGACACCCTGCAGTGGACCTTCCAGGTGGCCGACCGCTGGGAGGAGGGCGGCCGCAGCTTCTTCCGCTACGAGATGGCCGGCTCGAACTACAGCGCCGGCGTGAAGAGCTGGTCGGTTACGGTGCCCTTCAACGGCGAGGTGACCTTGGAGGACGCGTGGAACTGTCAGGCTTCGGCCTCGGGCACGCGGCTTGCTATCACCAACGACGCCCACAACGGGAACGTTCCCGCCGGGGCCTTCGTGCGCGATGTGGGCTTCATCGTGAGCGGCCCGGCGGATTTGGCCGTGGTTGAGTACGAGTAGCGCGCGGCTTCCCCTCCGCTCGCCAGTTCTCCTTTTGACGGCGACAGGTGCGCGCATACAATAGTTGTCACGGCGTCACGCAGGCGATTTAAAGGAGGTTCGGTTGTGCGCACGGTAAGACTGGCGACGGAGGCAGACGCGGCAGGCATTCTGGCCGTGTACGCGCCCTATATCCGAGATACGGCGGTCACGTTCGAAACCGAGATCCCCTCGTTGGACGCCTTCCGCTGTCGCATGGCCTCTATCATCGGCGACTATCCCTATCTGGTGGTGGAAGAGGACGGCTCCATCGTCGGGTTCGCCTATGCGCACCGGCTGGGGGAGCGCGCCGCCTATGCGTGGAACGCCGAGCTGTCCATCTACTTCGCGCCGGGCTGCACCTCCCGAGGATGGGGCAGCGTGCTGTTCTGGGCGCTCATCGACCTTCTGGCCCTGCAGGGCGTGCGCAACGCCTACAGCCTCATCACGGTGCCTAACGAGGCGAGCTTGGCTTTGCATGAGAAGCTGGGCTTTACGCTCATGGGCGTTCAGAAGGAGGCCGGCTACAAGCTCGGCGCCTGGCACGATGTGGCGTGGCTGCGCATGGCCATCGGCGACTTCTCGGCGGCCCCCGAGCCCCGCATGCCGCTCTCCTCTATGGATCCCGACCAGGTGGCCGAGGTGCTGGCTACAGCCGAGGCCGCTCTGGCGCGCCTCAATTGAGAGGACGAGTGGCCTAGCTGCGACGCCGTAGCGGTTGGCGCGGGGAACGTGCCGGGAATTTGTGACGGTTTGGGGACGGCTCTGCCGCGACCACGGCGCCGCCGATACCCGCTATACTGGCTTTCGGAAAACGAGAGCGACTGAAGGCGGGGGAACGTTCATGGAGCAAAAGATGGAGCAGGCGCGGGCCGTGCTGGCGAGCCGTTTCGGCTATGACGCGTTCCGGCCGGGTCAAGAGGCGGTGGTCTCGGCACTGCTGGCCGGTCGCGACGTGCTGGCGGTCATGCCCACCGGCGCCGGCAAGTCGGTGTGCTACCAGGTGCCCGCCGTCGTCATGGAAGGCATGGCCCTTGTCGTGAGCCCGCTCGTGTCGCTCATGGCCGACCAGGTTCGGGCCGTGCAAGAGGCGGGCATCCGCGGGGCCTACCTGAATTCCACGCTGACGCCCGGACAGCAGGCCGAGGTGCTGCGCCGGGCGGCCGGGGGTGCCTACGACCTCATGTACGTGGCTCCCGAGCGCCTGGCCGATCCGCGCTTCGCCGAGTTCGCCCGTACGGCGCAGCTTGCGCTCGTCGCCGTGGACGAGGCCCATTGCGTGTCCCAATGGGGCCAGGACTTCCGCCCTTCGTACCTTTCCATCGGCCAGTTCATCGCCAGCTTACCGGTTCGGCCGCCCGTGGCGGCGCTCACGGCCACGGCGACCGACCTCGTGCGCCGCGACATCGTGCGCCTTCTGGGCCTTCAAGACGCGGCCTGCACCGTGACGGGCTTCGACCGCCCGAACCTGCGCTTCGCCGTGGAACGGCGCGAGCCCAAGCAGAAGCTCGCGCGCCTGGACGAGTTCATCGATGAGCGACGGGCCGAGTCGGGCATCGTCTACTGCGCCAAGCGGGCGACGGTGGAGGAGGTCTGCGACCACTTGCGCGAGCGGGGCATCGCGGCCACGCGTTACCATGCGGGGCTCTCGGCCGACGAGCGCGAGCGCAACCAGCGGGCCTTCGTGAACGATGAGGCCCCGGTCATGGTGGCCACCAACGCCTTCGGCATGGGCATCGACAAGTCGAACGTGAGCTACGTGGCCCATTTCAACATGCCCGGCTCCGTGGAGGCCTACTACCAGGAGGCCGGGCGCGCCGGACGCGACGGCAGCCCGGCCGAGTGCCTGCTTCTGTGGTGCGACGGCGACATTGCCACGGGCCGTTTCTTCATCGAGCAGGAATCGACCCACGAGGGGCTCACCGCCGAGGAGGCCGAGGTGGTGCGCGCGAGCCGCCGCCGCATGCTGGAGTCCATGGTCGGCTACTGCTACACCACCGGTTGCCTGCGCGCGTACATCCTCCGCTACTTCGGGGAAAGTGGTCAGGATGCGACTCTTCCGTCACAGGGAGGAGCGAGCGAGGTCGCCCCCTACGATGTGGCGGTTGTCGGCGGCACGAACCCCTACATGGGGGAAGATGCTCGGGATAAGGCTCTTCCGTTGCAGGGAGGGGCGACAAAGGTCGCCCCCTACGATGGCTATGCCGCTCGCGCCATAGATCCCCGTAGGGGCAGACCTTGGTCTGCCCTCCCGACTGAGGAAAATCCTACGAGTTCCCCGCCAAAGCGCTGCTGCTCGAACTGCGACGGGGAATTCGAAGCGGTGGATGTGACGGCGGAGGCCCGCGCCATCATGCGTTGTGTGCAGGCCCTGCGCGGCCGCTTCGGCAAAACGACGGTGGTGGACGTGCTGCGCGGCGCCGACACCGAGAACTTGCGCCAGTGGGGCCTGGTGAACCTGCCGGTCTACGGCACCTCCGAGGCGCGGCGTGCCCTGCTCATGGAGGTCGTGGAACTGCTGGCCGCCGACGGCTACCTCGCCATCACCGAGGGTAAGTTCCCGCTCGTGGGCTTCGGCCCCCGCTACCGCGAGGCCGCCGAGCCCGATTTCGCGCTGAGCATCAAGCAGACGCCGAAGGTGCGCAAGGGGAGTGCGGCCAAGCTGCCGAAGGCCGCCCGCGCGGGCGCTGCCGATCTCACCGAGGCGGATGCCGAGCTCTTTGAGCGCCTGCGCGCTCTGCGTCTGTGCCTGGCCCAGGAGGCCGCCGTGCCGCCCTACGTCATCTTCCACGACGCCACCCTGGCCGCCATGGCCGCCGCCCGCCCCGCCACGGAAGAGGAGCTGCTGGCCCTCCCCGGCATCGGCGAGAAAAAACTCGCCACCTACGGCAAAGCCTTCCTGGAAGAGATTGCGTCTGTCCCCGAAGCAACCGAAGTTGAGTAGGCTCGGAGGGGCCGAGGGGGCCCGCGCGCAGGTTGCGCAGCGACTGGAACAGCCCAGTGGGCTGTTCCACAAAGCGAGCCATTGCTTGAGCACGGGTTCCCTCGGCCCCTCCGAGCCAGACAGCGCCTTTCTCCTTTCCTGCTTCCCACGCTTCAATTCCCCGTTACAACCTTGTTTCTAGGCGAATTGCGGGGCGAATTGCTCACATTTCGCGGTAGCATGGTCGCAACCGATTTCTGTCGTTAGGAGCACCATGACCAAGATTCAAATGACCACGCCGCTCGTGGAGATGGACGGCGACGAGATGACCCGCATCATCTGGCAGATGATCAAAGACGAGCTGATCTGCCCCTTCGTGGACCTGAAGACCGAGTACTATGATTTGGGTCTCGAGAACCGCAACGCCACCGACGACATGGTCACCTTCGAGTCCGCCGAGGCCACCAAGCGCTTGGGCGTGGCCGTGAAGTGCGCCACCATCACGCCGAACGCGGCGCGCGTGGAGGAGTACGACCTGAAGCAGATGTGGAAGAGCCCCAACGGCACCATCCGCGCAATGCTCGACGGCACGGTGTTCCGCACGCCCATTATCGTGAAGGGCATCGAGCCCTGCGTGCGCAACTGGGTGAAACCCATCACCATCGCCCGCCACGCCTACGGCGACGTGTACAAGAACGTCGAGATCCGCGTGCCCGGCCCCGGCAAGGTGGAGCTGGTGTACACCGGCGAGGACGGCACCGAGATCCGCGAGCTCGTGCACGAGTACGACGGCGCTGGCGTGGCCCAGGGCATGCACAACCTGGACGCCTCCATCGCCAGCTTCGCCATGAGCTGCTTCGAGTTCGCCCTGGACACCAAGCAGGATCTGTGGTTCGCCACCAAGGACACCATCTCCAAGAAGTACGACCACCGTTTCAAGGACATCTTCCAGGAGATCTACGACGACCAGTACGCCGCCCGCTTCGAGGAGGCCGGCATCGAGTACTTCTACACGCTCATCGACGACGCCGTGGCTCGCGTCATGAAGGCCGAGGGCGGCTTTATCTGGGCCTGTAAGAACTACGACGGCGACGTGATGAGCGACATGGTGTCGAGCGCCTTCGGGTCGCTCGCCATGATGACCTCGGTGCTCGTGAGCCCGGCGGGCGTCTATGAGTACGAGGCCGCCCACGGCACGGTGCAGCGCCACTACTACAAGCACCTGGAGGGCAAGGAGACCTCTACGAACTCCGTGGCCACCATCTTCGCCTGGTCCGGCGCCCTGCGCAAGCGCGGCGAGCTGGACGAGCTGCCCGATCTCGTGGCCTTTGCCGACCGCCTGGAAGCGGCGACGCTTGCCACCATCGAGGCCGGCGAGATGACCGGCGACCTCGCCCGCATCACGACGCTCCCGAATCCGACGACCCTTTCCACCGGCGAGTTCATCCGGGCCATCGCCCGTCGCCTGGCTGCCTAAGGGGTTCCCGCACTGTCCCAACCCGAAAAGGCCCGACCGCATCCAGTCAGCGGTCGGGCCTTTTTCGTTCTCCCCAATTTGGAAAAGGCGCTTTTCTGGAATACGGGATTTGGAGAATGTGCTTTTTCGGCCCAGAAAATTGGAAAATGTGCTTTTTTGATTTTGAAAAATGCCTTATTTGATCTGCGAAAACTCAAGAAATCCCAGCTCAGAAAGGTGAACAAAAAAGCACATTTTCCAATTCTCACGGTTCACGAGAACTCGAGTTGCGGGCGATTTCGCGCAAAATAGGATGCTCCATCGGACGCGCGTGCGGCCCTCCTGTCTTAAGATGGGAGGGCTTTTTGTTGAAGGTTGCGGGCGCGGTGCCTGAGGGGCGCGGCGTCAGAGCGGGTGCGGCGCCGAGGCGAGCGCGCCCTTGCAGGGAAGGGGAGCGTTATGGGACGCATCGAACTGGAGATCTACACGCCGGGCTATGTGCCCAACGGCCGGGAGGTGGCCGTCATCGAGACGGCGCGCGGGACCGTGCGCGCGGAGCTGTTCGGGCGTGAGACGCCCGTCACCGTGGGCAATTTCATCGAGCTGGCCGCGAAAGGCTTCTATGACAATCTGAAGTTCCACGCGAAGAAGCCCGGATCGGTGGTGCTCGGCGGCTGCCCCACCACGCGCACCATGGGGCCGGCCCAGGTACTCGCCGCCGCTCAGGGAGCCATCCGCGGGATGCACCCGGGGACGGGGGACGCGCGCTACACCATCATCGACGAGTGGGAGGGCAACCCCCGCAACCGGCATGTACTTGGCAGCCTGTGCATGGCGCACAAGTCCGCGCCCAACTCCGGCAGCTGCCAGTTCTATTTCTCGCTGGGCGAACAGCCCGAGTTCGACGACAAGTACACGGTGTTCGGCCAGGTGACCGAAGGGCTCGAGGTGATCGAGCAGCTGGCCATCGGCGACGCCATCCGCAGCATCGCCATCGAAGGGGCCGACGAGGAGGCCCTAGCTGCGGCCATCGCGCGGGAAACGCCGCGGCCGCCCACGCCCCAGGAAGCCCTTGCCGCCATCGAGCACGAGCGGGCGGAGCGCGCCGCCGGCGAGGCAGCCGCGGTAGCGGGGGAGGCTGCCGAGTAGCCACCTCAGCGAAGGCTGGCCAAGGGGGCGTGCTCCATCAAACGCGCTCCCCTTTTTCGCGGGACGGCCGTTAGCCCTCATGGTTCTCTACGAGGTCGATGAGCTCCTGCTGCTTGTGCACGTCCAGCTTGCGGTAGATGTTCTCGATGTGGGTGCGGGCCGTGCCCTGGGCGATATGCAAGTCGCGGGCGATGATGGCCAGCGTGCGCCCGTAGGCCAGAAGCACGATGACCTCGCTCTCGCGCGGGGTGAGCCCGAAGTCGCGGGCCACGGCGGCGCAGTGTCGCTCGATGCGATCCGCCGTGGCGGCACCGTCGGCTTGCCCGTCCCCCGCAGCGCTGTCTTTTGCCTCCGATTCGGCGAGATCGTTGTTTTCGGCTGTAGGCTCTTCTCCGCGTTCCGCGTGTCCCTCGCGTCGGGACAGCTGTGCCACGGTTCCCTCGGGCAGCACGAGGAACGCCACAATCACCAGACACAAAATAGCGGCCATGGCCACGACGTTGGCCTGCACGTTTCCGCCGGCCACCAGGGTGTCCAGGATATGGCTCGCCGCGTTGCCGAGCGCCATGCCGCAGAACATGAAGGCCACCCCGAGCCCGAAGATGTACAGGGCGTTCTCGTTGCGGCGCCGTGAGGCGTCGACGAACAGCACCCACGTGAGGATGTCGAAGAACTCGTATCCCACGTTGATGATGAGCAGCGAGATGGCGGCGTGACTGTCAAATAGAAGGGCGATGGCGACGTAGCCCGCCACCATGATGGGAAGCGACAGGCGGTAGATGAAGGTGGGGTTGAAGCGATCGCCCGCCTTCGCGACAATGGCGATGAAGGCCGCGCCCACCACGACGAGGGCGAAGATCGGACTTCCGCCAAGGAACGCCAGGGGATCCTCGCCGCTGTTCATGGTGTCGAACATGCGGCAAAGCAGCGAGAACGTCATGATGGAGAACATGAGCTTGCCCACACCGAGGGGCACGCGGCTGCCGGCCCTGAAGCCTGTCGGCTGCGCCGTCATCGCCTCGGCGGGTTCCGCGACCGCGCTTTGGGGCGCGCTGTCTCGCGAGGAGTCGGGGTCACTTTTGCCGACAAGCTCGCGCCAGGGGTGCCCGGTGCGATCCGCGTGGAAGACGAGCAGGCCGAAGGACAGAAGCGGCACGACGATGAACCCCATGAAGCTCGTCTGGCTCGACGAGAGGGCGGCCACGCTTGCCGTGACGATGGCGGCCGCAGGGGAGGCGAAGGCGGCGAAGTGGACCGAATGGTGCGAGAAGCGATCGCCCCAGAGCACCTGCAACGGCCCGGCCCCAATGCCGCCGGCCACAAAGCCGCATACCATGAGCAGCTCGCTGTTGGCCCGTATCGCCAAGGGGATGAGGATGCCGCTGGCAAGCAGTGCGAAGGGTGTTATTCGGAAGAGCAGCCGGCGCATGAGGGCGATCGAGCTTCCTCCCGCACGACAGATAAGGGCCACAACGGCCGCGCACAGCGCCCCACTGGCGAGGTAGATCCAATGGGTCGGGGAGGCGGCAGGGAAGACGAGGGGCGCGCCGAGGCAGAAGACGATCCATGCCCGGCACAGACCGAAGCCCAGCACGACGATGAGGAAGTTCAGAAGCGCCGCATCGTCTACGGGCCGCCTTCTGCGCGTTTCGCCTTCTCCCTCTGCAGGAGTTCCGCAATCCGCAGCTTGGCGTGCCGCGTCGTCTGTTCTCTCTTCGGTTGCGTTTTCGATAGGTCCTTCGATAGGTTCGCGCGCATGTGTGGTTGCTGACACGGGCTTCCCCTCCCAGGCTGTGCCTCAGTGCAATGTCGATTATTCTAGCCGATTCGTCCACAGAGAGCTTCAAATCATAGCCTATCAGGGAATTTGCGCCTATCGGATTGATAATCCTAGATGCGTTGATCTGGGGAAACGTCAGCGCTCTACGAAAGATTCTTTTTGAAAATCCGACGGATGCTCAGATGCGCGGGCGAGCGGTTCTGCGTAATCTTGGGACTTGTAAACGCGGATGAGAGCCGCAAGGGGAGGGGCCCGCCAAGGGAGCGGGCGGCCTTCGAGAGTGTTCTCTTCGAGCCTTCGAGGTTTGCGAAAGCGCGAACGAAAGCGCGAAATCTCAAAAGGCGCGAAGCCTCTCGAGGTGCCCTTGGGCGTCCGCACGACATGAGGAGGAAGGATCTTTCATGAAGAAAGACGAACAACTCGGCGTGTCCCGTCGCTCGTTTCTGAAGGGCGCGGGCCTGGCCGCAGCGGCCATGGCGGGCACGGCGGCGCTGGCCGGCTGCGCGAATGAAAGCGCGGGCGGTGCCGACACCCTCGCCAACACCGGCGACTGGCTGCCCCAGACCTGGGACTACGAGTGTGACCTGCTCGTTATCGGCTACGGCGGCGCGGGCATGTGGGCGTCGCTCATCGGCGCCGACGAGTGCGGCCAGCAGGTGCTCGTGCTGGAGAAGGCCCCCGAGCGCGGTGGCGGAAACAGCTCCATCAACAACGGCGAGTGGACCATCGTGGAGGAGTCCGAGAAGGAGCGCTTCAAGGACTACATCCGCGCCTTCACCAAGGGCAAGACTCCCGATCCGATGATCGAGGCCTGGGTCGAGGAGTGCGCTCGCAACACGGAGTACGCCGACAAGTACGGCATGACCTACGAGGTGGTGGAGCAGGCGCTGGCCGGTGCCATCCCCGAGTACTTCTTCCTGGACGACAACGCCTACGAGGGCTCCTGCAAGCTGTCCTCGGTCGACGGCTTCGGCATGCTGTCCTTCCACGAGCTGGATGCCCAGCGCGAGGCTCTGGGCGTGGAGGTGCTGTTCGACTGCCATGACGAGCGCCTCATCCAGAATCCCCAGACCAAGGAGATCGTGGGCGCCTACACCATGATCGGCAACGAGGAGAAGACCGTGAAGGCCCGCAAGGCCGTCATCATGACGCTGGGCGGCTTCGAGTTCAACGAGGAGCTGAAGAACCAGTACCTCAAGTGCTCTCCCTTCAAGTTCGAGGGCTGGCGCTTCAACACCGGCGACGGCATCAAGATGGTCGAGGACGTGGGGGCGAAGCTGTGGCACATGGACATGGCCATCTCCATGTACTCCATGTGGACGCGCGACCCCGAGTACGACTTCTCCATCCTGTACTTCATGCCCGGCTTCAGCTACTTCAACGTGAACCGCTTGGGCAAGCGTTTCGTGAACGAGAACAACATGGGCTCGCCGCATAATGGCTGGCATACGCTGCTGTCCTTCGACGACTCCATCGCCGACTTCGATCGCATCCCGTCCTGGGGCATCTTCGACCAGAGCTGCTTCGACGCCGGCAAGCTGTCCACGAGCCAGGGCGACTTCTTCGAGTGCGGCAACTTCGCCAGCGACCTGCCCGACTCCGTGCGCGACTGGGACGGCTGGAGCCAGGACAACAAGGCCGAGCTGGAGCGCGGCTGGATCCTCACCGGTGCCACCATCGAGGAGCTGGGCCAAAAGATCAAGGAGTTCGATCCGCTGATGGATGTGGACACCCTGAAGGCCACCTTCGAGGAGTACCAGGGCTTCGCCGCCGCCGGCAAGGACGCGCGCTTCGACCGCGCCGCCGAGACCATGGTGCCGCTGGACAGTGGCCCCTACTACGCCGTGTCCATCTACCCCGGCTCCTGCTCCACCTTGGGCGGTCCTATGAAGAACGAGAACGCCCAGGTGCTCGATCCGGCGCAGAACCCCATCCCGCGCCTGTACGCGGCCGGCTGCTTCGGCAACTTCCAGAGCCACACCTACGGCATCACCGGCGGCAACAACGCCGAGAACCAGGTGTGGGGCCGTATCGCCGCCCGCCATGCCTCCGGTCTGGAGAACTGGGACGCCGAGTAGTTCTCCGAGCTTTGAGGCTCACTCAAGCAAGTAAGGCGGCCGCCCCGTGCGCTCATGGTGCGGGGCGGCCGTCCCCCTGCGAGCGGCGGCGAGCCGCGAGCGAGATGAGAGGAGAATTCCATGGAAAGTGAAGCGAAGCGGCCGCGCCGCCTTGCCTTTGCGGCCATCATCGCCGCGGTGCTCGCCGTGGCGGCCCTCACGGGCACGCTCATGGGCTGCGCGCCGAGTGCTCCCGCGTCCGACTCGAACGGTTCGGGGACTGCCGCCGCCCCCGCCGGGCAGGAGGCCGGCGGCGACGACGCTATGGCCGGTCAGCCGGTGAACTGGACGATGGAGTCCGACTGCGTCACCTGTCATACCGCCGAGGCGGCGTCGGCGACCGATTCCGCCTGTCCCCAAGGCGTGGCCCACGAGGCCGAGGGTGTGACCTGCGTCACCTGCCATACCGATGAGGCGGTGCTGGCCGAGGTGCACGACGGCATCGCCATGGGCGACAAGCCTGCCACCAAGGCCACGGTCGTCACCGTGGACGAGGCCACCTGCATCGCCTGCCACGGCGACTTGTCCGAGGTGGCGGCACTGACGGCCGACTCCACCGCGCTGACCGACGACAAGGGCACCGTTGTGAACCCGCACGAGCGCCCGGCCGGCGAGAAGCACGAGGCGAACCCGGCCACGTGCACCGATTGCCACAGCAACCATTCGAAGGACTTGCCCAAGGACGCCATGAAGTACTGCGCCCAGTGCCACCACCGGGGCACCTTCGAGTGCGGCACCTGCCACGAACTGCGCGAGCGCTAGCACGGGAGCGCACGTGCTGCGGCCTGTCCGAGTTTCGGCCTGCGTGCCGATGCTCGCTGCAAGCTGCGTGCTGCTTATCCGCAACTAAGCATTTCCCGCGCCGGGGCGGCATTCTCCCTCCCGCTGCCCCGGCTTTTCCCGGCCCGACCGCTTCCAGCCCGCGGTCGGGCCTTTTTCGCTCTCCTAATCTGGAAAAGGTGCTTTTCTGGAACACGGGATTTGGAGAATGTGCTTTTTTGGCCGAAAAAGTTGGAAAATGTGCTTTTTAGATTTCGCAAAACACCCTATTTGACCTACGGAAACTTAAGAAACCCCAGCTCAGAAGGGTGAACAAAAAAGCACATTTTCCAACTTTGAGGCTCGCAAACCCTCCCGTTATGGCTGGC